>Ga0208645_1002040_pt1 | contig 16597 bp, 5 predicted proteins | sample VirMetDEL_Sep_01_FD_184519 | JGI IMG/M metagenome (GOLD analysis project Ga0208645, IMG submission 184519) | Aqueous microbial communities from the Delaware River and Bay under freshwater to marine salinity gradient to study organic matter... | ecosystem: Environmental > Aquatic > Marine >... | reverse complement strand
GAACCGAAATAAATATTACCTTCATCCAACGGATTAATGTTTAATGGAGAACAAGAATGTATGTTTGATACATATAAATCATTCACACAATCACCAGAATTACCAATAGTTGTAACTGAAATGGTATTCGCAGTAAAATCATCTATAGTACCTGTGGACGCACTTAAACCTGGATCGAACAACCAAACACCATCTGAATTGGTAAATATTTTAGAATCAACGCCATCACTGACACCATCTTCTAATGTAATACCACCACCTATTGCGGTTAAGTGAGTACCACTATAATTTAATACAATGTTATTATCTTTTGATTGGATTACTTCTGTGTTTATGGTAGTCGCAGAACCATTGATAACTACATTACCATTAATAGTAATTCCTGTTGTACAAGAATTAACTGTATCTAATACTAATGGGTTTGTACAAGTATACGCACTAAAAGCATCAAATAGTTGTTCTACATTACCTTTATAAGAAGAACCCGCAGGATTTTGTGACGTATCACCAGTTACCACAAAATGTAGTAAATCTGTTAGTGTTACACCACTTATTAGTTGTCTGTCGGTTAGTCTTTGTTTTGGCATCTTATTTCTTTTTTATTATAAATATTTCATATTATTTAATTCTCACAATTATGTATTAATTCTTGATTATAATAGAACCCAGATATCTGTGTTGGTGGTAGTGTTTCTGTAAACTCTGGTGTGTCGAAATCAGGATCACCAATAATAGTTACATTTCCTTCATACTCATTACTATCATATATTTGAGTTAGAAATATGGTATTATAATTACTTATTAGGGTATTAGATTCTCTAACACATTTATAATATTTATTTCTGAGTCCTGCAATGAAATTTCTTTGTCTTTCATACGAAATTGTACCCTCTGTGAAACCAGATAAGTTGTTTTCTGCATTTACCAAACTTTGTGTTATACCACTACAACTCATAAAATTCATTGTATAGTTTTTTTGTTTTTCTAAATACTCATTTTCTAAATTAACTAAGTCTGTTTTTAAATCTATCAAATCTTGATTTAATTCATCTAATTGAGTATTTAATGTATTTATCACATTTTCTTGTTGTTCAATAGAATCATTCAAATTAGGTACGCTTAAATCCTGTAATCTCAATGCACATAACTTACTATTCTCAACCTCTATTTCTTTTTTAAGTAAAGCAATCTCTACTTCTTTATTTAAAATTTGAGTTTTAATATCTGTAATTTCTGAGTTAGATGGGTATATGGGTTTTTGTTCAACCAAAGTATATGTGGTTTCAGAACCAATACTAAAGTCAGTTTGTGCACTTAATGGGCAACTATCTGTTACATCTATAAAATTAGTACTATATCTCTTATAGTTAAATTTATTATTATCAAATATAGTGTTTCTATAAATTTTACCAGAATTATCACATCCTTCCCATATAGTAGTTGCTGGTACAACTTGTTCTATTAAGTCTAACCAATAATCACCAATCTTATCCATAAACTCAAACATAGTATCATATGTAAATTTACCAGATAAGTCCTTACCACAATTACTAGCGTTTAGATATAATTCATAGAACAATCTTAATAGTGGGTAATCACTAATTGTTTGTCTACTTTTAGCGTCTATTAAATTAGTTTGTACTAATTGATCAAATACTGCCTTAACATTTATTTCTGATGGTTGTATATCTAAATAATCTAATGGGTTAATACATACACTATAAGTTTCACCAGTAGCAAAACCATCTACACATTCTTTTTTGGACCCACAATACTCACAATCACCTTTACATTTGTCACAATCATTTAATGGTTTCCAAGTACAGAAACAATTAGTATCATCCCATTGATAATTTTTACCTAAACCTAAACCACCAACTCCTTCTCCATTTAATAAATCATTTAATGTCTCACAACAATCTTGATCGATATGAAGTTTTTGGTTAAATGTTTGTGCCGTTACACCAGTTCCCGATAATACTTCACTTAATACACCACCACTATAAGGTGTTGTACCAGTGTAAAGATAATTTTCGAATAACGAAATAGTACCATCATAATTTTCTGTGATAACACCGAATAGATTATCTAAACTACTATTATCATTTATTACAATAGTATCCGTACCACAATTATTCTCTTGTATGTAGAAGTTATCTAAACTTTCTCCTTTATCTAATAACTGATAATAAGTCGCATCTAAAGATTCAATATAATCAGATGTTAAAGCGTAATATTTATTCTTTAAACTTAATACACTTTGAGTTAATGAATCTGTGTATGTTGAACAACTAAATGTTAATCCTGTAGTTTCAACATCATCAAAATTTAATGTATATCCACTACTTAATACTTCACCACTAAACACTACTGAATGTTCTGTAGACTGATCCTCAAATATGTAAGTATTACAATCTTGAAATAAGAAATCGTCATCATCTTCAAAAACTTTACTATCTTCTATACATTTAGTAGGACAATTATCACAATCAATTTTTTTCCAATAATTAAATACATCACATTCTATCGCCTTAGCTGGGTCAATACTAAATGTTGTATTTTTTACATTTAATATTAAATCCGAATGGTTTATATTGTAATCAGTATACCTATATTCTAAATCTAACCATAGTCTTTCTTCTTCTTTACCTAATCTAACCACCTCAAAATCGGTAGTAGTACCAGTATTACAATTTCCATTAGGATTTACAGTTTCTTTAATAACACCATCATCGTAGTAAACCCAAGATTTTTTATTATCTATAACACAACTCAACTGAGGTATCATACAGTTATTGACAGAGACTAATCTATCTGTTTCACAATCACTAATATTAATTTGTATATTATCTACCAATAAACATAAGTTACACTCATAGTTTTCAACTTCAATAGAGAAATAAAATTGTTTATTAGGGTATAATCTTCTTAAATCATCACAAACACATTCTGGTATTGTAAAGTTAAATGTATTCCAATTAGGTTCAAATAAATCTGAATTGTATTGTACATTTTGTTCCGACAAATAATTAAATACACTATCTTTTATTAAAGCTATTTGTTGGTCAGTACCTTCTAAAATAATACCACTATAACCATTTGTAGGATTCCACTCCCATATTGGATTAACTTCTTGTGTATATGGTAAATAAGTTAATGTAGAAGCCGAAAAAGTGGGTTGGTTATTATTACTAACAAATAATTTAAAGTTTAATTTTAAATCATCCATATAGTTATTAAAATAATTATTGTTGTCTATTTCATATTGTTCGTAATTATTATAAAGTTCTTTACACCAACTTTGATAGCAACTGTAGTTAAATTTACCTAAAACTCTAGAATAAATCCTTAGTGTTCTATCAACACTAGATAATAAATCTATATATAATTTATCACAACAATCAAAAGAAGTGGTACCACTGTTAGATGGTACTATCACATTACAATCATCAGTTACTAAATCGGTATCGTTTTCAATATCGTTTATTAATTCTGCAGTATTATTTACTAATTCAAATTTATCTCCCCTATTACTCTTTGATAATTGTTCAGTATCACTCTTCTTATTATTTAAATTAGATATTAAAGACTTATTTTTTTCTAAATCAATATTCAGCTCTATTTTTTGATTACTTGATAATGATAGATTACCTGAATCATCGGTTATTGAGTCGGTGGTAACGCCTAAAATTTCTGCAGTTCTATTAATAGTATTTTGTGTATCATTCTCCAGTAACTCACTTTTTTGCGTAGTTTCATCAAAAGACACAAAACTATTTAAATCCGTAGTTAACCTATTAATACTTACATTAACCCCATAAAGTTGTTTATTTAATAAATTAGTCAATTCTTGATTATTTTCAAAATTGGATTGTATTAATTGTTGTTCTAAACTATTTTTTTCATTACACAAACTTAATAAATCACTATATGTGACTCTTAGTTGTTGATTTTCTAATGTTTTATTTGCAATACAAGATTCATATTCTTCTTGTTTAGAACCGTCATTAGTATTAGAACCATAAACAATATTGTTACAGTGACTATTATAATCAAAAGTATCTATTTCTTTAATTTTGTCACTATATATTGTACAATCAATAGGATTATTTACATTACTTAATGCCTTTTCAATTACTATGTTGTCCTCGTTTAATTTATTTATCTGTTTATCTATTACAGAAATTTGTTCCGTTAATTTTATATATTGTTCTTCTAATTCTTGTTCGTTCTTACTTGAAGATATATCTATTTTACTAATACTAACCGAACCTTCATATTGTCTTTCAGTAGATATGTTTTCTCTTTCACAGTCTTCTAAATATTGTTTAGCTAAAATAAGATTTCTTCTAATTTCAGAAACTAATTTTTCATATATAGTTTTTAAATACGTCCATAACGCACATTCTATAGGTACTTGTAACCAACAAACTGTTTGTGTTGTTAGATAACAATTGTAATCTACCCCACAATCATCTAAACTTAAATCAAATGTAAAACACTCTTCAGGTAATATAGATAAAAGTTCAAATATAGATTTTAATTCTCTTATAGTGGATAATAATTGTGGTGACGGTGTAAAATCTAATGTTTCAGTGAATCCACTATTGTCTATGTTTTCTAATAAATCGTTATAGGTTTGTTTTATTGTATTAACCCAATTAGAATTTAAATTATCTACTTGTGTATTTGACACTACTTCACCACCAATTGCCGTACAACATTCTATAGAAGGTTCTAATATATTGGTGTTTTGCCAAACTTGTAGGTTTTCATAATTAGGTCTAATAGGTAAACCCGAATTAACTGGCTCAAAACTTGGATCTTTAATATCTGTTACCGGTCTTATAGGTGAATCGTTTGTGAAATTATCTAATAGTGTTTCTGACTCTTCTTCACTATTTGTAAAGACAACAAAATTTAAACAATTTATATTATCTATTGTATTCTCACAAAATATTGCTGGAAAACAAGAAGTATTTTCTGCACATTTTATCAAATCTTCTGTATTATATTTTAACATATAATCAAAATAGAAATCAATTTTACAACTACAATCTTCTATAACTTCTCCAGTAGTTTCATTTATAGGAAATTCAGGTAACTTAAAACCTGATTCATTTTCACTACCAAAAACTAATGAAACATTGTTCACTAAATTACAAGTAAAATAATCGGGATCGACCGCAGCATTAAATGTACTATTACTATCGTTACCAAAGTAAGGTATTAATGTATCATTAACATTATCATAAATGAAAGTACCAAAAGTATAACCCAATGTTTCTGCAATATCTTTATATAGATCATTTAGTTGTGCATCACTGTAGTTCCAATCCAATATAAAATCACTTTCAAAGGTTGCTGGTGTAAAACTAATTCTACCATATTCGTCTATTGTGTATACTTCCCAATTATTAGGGTTCATAAAATCAGGGTTATCAAATAGAGAATTTAAAAATGGTTTTGTGATTACTGAACTATCAACCACCCATTTAACAATAGACGCCTCTTCAAAACAATCACTAAATATTTCAGTAGTATAGTATTGTTGTGTACCACCTACAGGATTTTGTAATTCTAAATAACCTGTACTAACACCATTATCTATATATGGTATAGTATAACTTTCATAATCATTATTTTCAGTTGTACCTAATTCATCCTCTATTAATTGGTTTTCTAAACAATCACTATCTTTTTCTTTATAAACACAAGCGATAAAACATTTACCATCAACAGTTATAATTTTATAATCAAATCCATACCAAGCACAACATTCGGGACTACTTATTATTGTTTGAGTAGACTCTTCGGGACAATCTGTAGAGGTAAAAATACTCTCAAAAAGTTGTATATACTGTGAATATAATGGATCATTCACATTTTCTATAACTGCAATATATTCTTCCGCAGTAACTCCAAGACTTTTTAATCTATCTAATCCAGATGTGGTTAATCTATAACAATCTCCATTTATATAGTATGTTATGTTTGCAGTATCAGTTTGGTTTGTATTCTCTTGTGAGTAACCATTTAAAATTGCTTGTTTTTTATCAGTTGTAGTTTCTTTACCACCATTTGGGAGACTATTGGTGTTTATATCAAAAACAACTATACCATCATCTAATACTAATGATGGTTCTCCGATACAAGGTGCTTTTGCCGAACAATATTCTGTTAATCTACCTTGCTGGTTAACATAGGAAACATACTGATTTTTTTCACTTATTTGTGTACAACAACTTTGGAACTCGTCAAAAGAAACTTTTATATTATCATCATTTACATAATAATAGAAGGGTGTACATGCACTAAGAGTTAATTCATCACAACTAATTTCAGTAGAGTCTACTGCTGGTTTAGTTAAACATATTTCAAGTGTCTGATTAATGTCACATTCTTCTGTTTCTATTTCAGTTAAACAATTTCTTAAGGATAGTTCGTAATTATTCTTTATGACTTGCCATTCTGGTGAATATATTAAGTAACTATTTTGTTGTATTTGTTGTAAGAAGTCATTATATTGTGTTTCCGCTTCCGCAAAGGCTTGTTGTAACGTTGTTTTTCCATCATTCTGTAATGGAGTTTCTATTACTGAATAAGTTATATCTACACAATCATTTATTGGTTGGTATTGTCCTGTGTATACATTAAATGTAATAGGTGTTGTGTAAAAATCTGTAGTTCCCGAAGGGATACCATTAAATATACCATAGTTGTAGTTTAAAAAATAGTTCTCTGATAAAGTTCTTGCAGTTATAACCACTGTCGGTTCATTATCAAAATTAGGTATATAACATCTACTAAAATATTGTAAATATTCACTACCACCATCATAAGGTCCAATATGTGGATTATTACCTTTTAATACTGTAGGTACATTAGAACTATAGGTTTCTCTATACCACCCACCTGCTTTTTGGAAATACATTTCCGCAAAATCGTTTTCGACTATTTGTCCTGTTTCAGTATCGAAAAAGTTTGTAATTACTAAGTCACCATTTTTAGGTGGTAATGGATAACCATTACTATCGTAAGGTATATTATTTAAATCTGTTTCACCTGTATAAAGATATAAAAGTTTTTTAATTTCTTCCATATCTAAAGGTTTATCCACTAAAACAATATATTCGTTAAAATTTACTAATGATTCAGGTGCACCAATAAAACTAAATAAAAATTCAACTGCCTTTCTACTACCTTTACTTTTCCACAACCAAGCAACATTCAATATTAATCTTCTATATAATTCATTTTCGATTTCGCTTTGGTTTAGGTTGGTTGGTGATCCACTAACTGAACCTTCACCATTACTAGGTAAGTAAAGTTTTGAGAATGAAACATCGTCTATAAAATTTATAGGTTCTAACCCTAACATAAAAGCTAAATCTTTTACTAACGAATCTGGTACATTATTCTTTTTATCATATGTTACAACGTGTGCAAATTTAATTCCGTTAATGTACTTTTTAACATAGTCAAATTCAACACCATAAATTCTTAATAATTGTGTAGCCTTTTCACCATTTATTGTATAATCATCATTCGCAGGTTTAGGTAAGGTATCAAAACTAGTTATCGCTTCAGTTGCGTATTTTCTTATAATAGTGTCTGTTCTAGACCCATCTAAACTTTCTACAACCTCTGTTAATTTTTCAAGATAAGATAAATAAAAACTATCAAAGAAATTTAAATTATACCCATCACTTAAAATAGGGAATCTAAATAAATCTTTTAACGTTATTAATACACCCTCATCAGTAAATTTATCAAAAACAAACTGTGAAGTGTACAATGGACTAATATCTCTATTTAATAAATTTCTCTGTAAATCATTTAAACCCGTAAAAAAGTTTTCTATTTCATCTTCATTAGGTTTTATAAAATATGGTATAGAGGCATCCACTTCATCTACCAAAAAGGAATATTGTGGTATATATATACCCGTCAATTCAGGAAAAGGATTACCATCCACAACTAAAGTCACTTCAGAATTAGTTTTTTGTGTTGATCCCGAAAAACCTTTTATATTTTTAATTATACCGTTGTGTTCTATTACATAAGAACTATAATTCAATACTAAATTCCTTAAAGGGTTATCAGTACTGTTTTGTGCGACAAACTTAGAATCTATAGTATACTTAATATTATATGGGTTATTGAAGAAGTTACTATTAACTTTAAAAGTGGATTCGTCATTCTCGATATTATACGTATATTCTGTAATATTGTTTCCTGTGACACTACCAACTTTATTATCAACATAAATCGCTGCGGGCCAATTATTTTCTATATCCAATAAAGAAACTCTTAATAATTCTTTTGCAGAACCATACCAAATATAAGTAAGTGGGTTAGTAATGTCGTTATTTAATCTTACTCTTAAATTTTCTTCAACATTCTCTTGTGTGTTGTTAGTAACTACATCATCTAAAGTATAAAATTTTGATTTTGTACCTTGTGTAAATAAAATATTAGGTTTTGGATCTAAATTTACTGAAATAGAAAAATTACCATTAGTAAATAGCGTAGTACCTCCTTCACTAGTTAGTTGGAACCCTACTAAATCGGGACTAAAATTTCTGTATTCAATATTGTCATTGAAAAATATTCTTTTAGCGTATCCCGCAACTTTTATTCTCCTATTTTCTGCCATTTACGTTTTAAAAATTAGTTATATCATCAAAATCTTTTGTCGGATCAATATCAAATTTTTGTTCTCTAACTTCATATAATGGTTTACCAGTAAACTGATCTTTAACTTCATATAAGTTATATTGTCTGTAAATCTGATTACCAAAATTGTATATAGTATAAATACCATCTTCTAAAGATTTTGTTTGATTAGAGAATAGTGCGTATGCTAATGTTTCGTCATCGAATTCTACCATTTCTATTTCTAACATAACTGGATCAAAAAACGTATTAGTTATAATAACCCTTTGTTGTGGGTTACCAATAAAGGGTGTGGCGTTTGGTTTTACTGATGGTGCTGATGATGGACTCACTGTACAAAATACAGTAGTTGAGTTGTCGTTGAATGTGTAAGCTTGTGACGCGTTACTATTACCTTGATTTTGGCTAATAGGTAATGCTCTATTATTAGAAGTTATAATTCTAAACAAATTTTGTATCTTATCTTGTCCAGTACCAGTTTCTTCTTTTAAATATTCCACTCTATAACCCACTAAATTCCCATTTTCAAACCTATTTTGTAAGTCCGTATCTATATCGTTAATGTTGAATACTATACCTTTTACATCTTGATTATCAATTAAAACCGCACAATCTTGTATAGTAGTTCTAATTTGTTTGGGTCTTATTATCACATTATAATAACCCTTTGATCCGAATATGTCTGTAGGTAATTTTAACGTATATAATCCACCAAAAATCTCACTAACATTGTTTGGGTCGTTTGCAGGTTGTAATACTTCTGCAGGATCTAAAGGTAATAACTCTACATCCGAAACATTTTCTCTACTTGGTCTAAAAGAGTAAAATATTTCAACATCGTCTACTGATACGTCTGCCGGTCTAATTGTTCCATAATTTCCTGTTGCCATAACTTTTTTTTTAAATTCTTATAAATCCACCTCTATTTGTGTCTATATCATTAGTTGTTTTTATTTCTGATAACAATGCGTGTCTTTCAAAAATATCAGCAATACCTCTATTAATAAATACCGCACTATCAACTTCTGGAGGAAAAACTACACCTAAATATTCTTCTTTTTTTGATATTGCACTTAATGAGGTATTAGTTTGGTTCCATCCTCCATTATCTGATTCAAAAAAAGTTACGTTATAAGATTCATTTTTCCCTAGTTCATTTACTTTTTTATCGTATTCATTTTTTAATGTAGTAAATTTTATTCCCGTATTAGAAATGTCATTTGGGTTTGCCCCTAATTTATATACTGTTTTTTCATTGTCATCGTAAATAACACCATTATAGTTATTTTTAGGGTCATAAGAAGTATTCAAATTAGGGGTAAATGTATTCCCACCACTATTTGTTTTTATTAATGATGCGACTTGATCTAAGAAACTATCATCAGTATTACCTGTAAATGAAAAAGGTTCTGTATAGTAAAAACTAACTGGCGCACCCGCTAATCTACCGTAAGTAAATGAATTAAAACCTATTGGTTTTTCTGGTAATATTTCTTCAGAAGGTACAAATGGGGTGTCAGTAAACATTCCCATATCATCTATGTTTTGTGATATAAAAATATCAACATTAATAGTATTCTTTATCTTTTGACCGAAAGGAGTTAAAACGAAATTACCTTCATCATCTATTTTGTACTCTGGTATCGTACCATAATAATAATTAGGACTATCAGTATTTATAACAGTTTTCCCCTCAGAATTTTTTGTAAGAACACTTTTAGGTATTGATCTTACTGTGAAATTTTCTAAATTTATTTTTTTTCTTATATACTTCATAACTTATATATAAATATTCTAAGGTGTAATTTGCCAAAATGTTAATGTGGGTGGTGTACCACCCGCAGGATTAGGATTCAAATTAACACCCGCAGGAAAATCCAACTGTTTAGTGTTTGGTGCGAATCTATATTTATAAATTCCATTATCGTTTTTTAGAATTACCTTTAAATATAAAATACCATCTTCCCCTTCTAATTCTGATATTTGTATATCATTAACATCAAATTGTTTAGAAGCACCTAATTCATAAACCCTACCATTAATTGCACTATTAAATTGCATTATACCATATAAGACATATTCTTGATTAGGTGAGTTATCTACCAAATCTTTAAACCAATAAAAATGATAACCTTCGTGAATTTCTTCTGGTTGTTTTACAGGATCACCCAAAACAAAAGAAATCGGAGATTCATTTATCGGTTTAGGGAAACCAAATTCATTTTTTTGATCGTTACCAACTTGTGTAAATATGTCTACAAAGGACAATAGTTGGTTTTGTCCACTGTTAGGTGTGTCATAAAATGAGAATCTAATAAAACTATTAATAAATCTATTTGTTCTACAAAATACGTCATCAAAAAGGAAAGTTAAGTCTTCATAAACACCAGGTTCCGCACCAGTACCTCTATGAGAAGGTGCACCTGCCTCTATACTATCAGGTGTATAAAAATTCAAATTAATTTTAAACTTATCTATAATTTCCCAATTATTATCTGCAGGTTTAAAAATTACTTTTTTATAATCTACTATAGGATTTATAGATTTTTCTACCTCATCATTAACAAATTTATCCTGTATTAATTCTGCGTTATCAACAGGAAAAAAGTTAGTCTTTAAGGGTATATCTATAGTAGTACCACTACCAATATTACCAATTAATATTTTTCTTCTATCAACAAACATCGTCTATATCTCTTTGTTTTAATACTGAAAAATCGATACAAGTACCACCAACATCTCTTTTTCCTAATTCATAATTACCCTCATAGTCAACTAAAGTAACCTCAATATTTAAATCATCTGAACCATTATAATCTAATAAATTGTATACCCCATCAGTACCACTACCATTTACTAAACTAGCTGCTTCTGTCGCATTTTCAAAGGTATAATTTAAAAAGGTTGGATCTTTAAATAGTGATAGTAGTTTTTCTTGATTATCGTCATTAGGGTCACATACACTACCTAAACATAAATCTTCAGATATTAAAGTAAATTCACAGGGAGGATCTTGTCTTTGCATATAAAATGTTTTATCTAAATACATATAATGTGCACCACTCTCAAAAGGATAATTAACTCCCCCACCAGAACTATCAGTAATACCAATATCTAATAAACTTCTCCATTTATATACATTTGTTGATATTTCTGTTGCATAATCAGGTATCTGAAAAGACTTTTTTAAATCTTCAATGTCCAATGGGTTGGTTATGTTATATTTGTCAATTATTTCTTGTAGATTGACTGTTGGGTTTATTACATTACTAAATTCTCTTATTTGTATTAAATTAAATGGTGTATAAATATAACCCTCTCTTTTATCTTCTTTATTACTATCTATATCATTTAAATACTCTCTGTAAATAGTATTTATTCTATGATAGACATCTTCTAATCTCCTTTCTAATAACTCACTTTCATTATATTCAACTATATCACCATCAAATGTATTATTAGATTCATCTATATTTTCATAATATAATGAATTTACATAATTAGGGTCACCATAAGAACGTATATTATAATTTATTCTTATATCGTTTTCTAAATCATATCCCGCAGATATTGGTGTCCAAAATCTTGTTATATTAGTACCAGATATTGTTGTTATACTACTACTTAAATTAGAAATAGTACTATTCCAATATTGTGTATTAATACTATTAGGGTCACTATCATTATCATTTTTAATGATTGATAAGTACAATTCACTAATCGGTCTCCCTAAATTGTCTTTTAAATCTTTTACATCTATATCTGTTTTAAAATTAAACGCTGCAACATTATCATAATAATATGTTGTACCATACGCAGCGGGGTATAAATCATAATCAGTGTACCCACTAACAGTGACACTTTTAAATCTTCTCACATAATAATTAGATTCTTTACCTTTAACCACTCTCTTAATTGTACTAACTCCTACATTCAAATCTATCTGATTTGGTTCTATATCTAAAACAAAAACTCTTAGTTTCTGATCATTTACTTGATTGCCTAACTTAAATACTTTATAAGTTTTTTGTCCTAACTTTAAAGAATTATCACTTGTTAAGTCAATAAAATTATGTAGATTTACTCTAGAATCTTCTGTTAAACCATGATTCATAGCAGTTCTAAAACCGACATACATTCTATCATTTAATTCAATTTCTATTTTTTCTATCACAGGTATCCCATCAGATAAAGTAGTTCCAGAATTATTTTTCATAATCTGAATATCTCTAGTCTCAAAAGGATAAACGATTTTCAATAGATAATTTTGTACACCATCATTATCCAAAACTCTAAGTTTATCATAACCCGGATCGAAAGGGAAAAATTCACATAGTGAACTCTCATTAGTATTTTGTCGTATGTCGTCAACATCATTTTCGTAATATCCTATCCACCCATCTTTTTCAAAAATACCTGAACTTGCAATATTATTTCCTGTAATATTACCATCTTCATCTAAAACTATTTTAATGTTTTCGTTGAAGAGTGGGTTACTTATTACTGGTTTTACAACACCATAAAATCTATATATACTACTATCTTTTCTTTCTTTTACAAATTGTTCGTATTGACTAACTATTGTATCAATATCGTTCAAAGGTAAAGGTTTGTTTTTGTTATCTAACCCAATCTGTATTTGACTATCTACATTTACATTGTTAGGTAGTTTAACACTATTAAGTAATATTTTATTTGTCTTATTCATACTATTTTTATTATGGTTCTACTGTGGTTATTAATGTATCACCTAAACAAGTTTTATATGTTGTAAATTTATTTTGTTCTCCACCATTTATTCCTGGTGTATTATTTATTGTTTGTTCTACATCATTGTTAGATGCCCCTACCCCTTCTAAAGTTATGGCATCTATTTTATCTGCGAAGAATTTACCTATTGTCTTATGTAATGCAGTTTTACCTGGTACTAAACCAAAATATAAATGATATGGTGTTTGTGACCTATTGAATCTAATACCTGAAACATTCGCAGTATTAATGTTAATATTATCTGCAGTTACTTCTTCTGTAAATGGCGTAGTACCAAAATTTATAGTTTGAGAACCGTTTGGATAGTTTATAAAATTTTGTGTAGAACCTGGAGCTAATCCATAAAAATAATCGGGATTATTATTTTCATCTCTATATCCACAAGCATCACCAGGTGTGAAAGAGTCTGAATCATTATATTCAGAAAGAATTATATCACCCCCTTCATCAGCAGGTAATTCATAATATAAATCAGTACCTAACGCATCTACTAAAGTTATATCTGGATATGCATTATATATGTTGTCGGTATCATTACCATTAGGTCTTTGGTGATGGAATGTTCTGTCAGATTTATACCCATTAAACCTTCTACAAAAATAATCCCTCAATTCTGTGTCATGATCAAATCTTAAGAAACACGTACCCGCCTCAACACCTATATCATTCTTATCAATTATATCCACACCAATCTGTGACTGATTAACAATACCACTAATATTTGCACAAACTACACTATAACAACTAAATTCAATATACGCACTGAGATTTAAAGATGAATCTTTTCTATCATCAAACTTATTTATCTTTTTTAAAACACCTCCTAAATATGGATCAGTTGATCCAGCGATTTTTGTTTTATAATCTTCATAACTTACATTAAATGTGGTAGGTCTAACTTGATTTATTATATATGGGACATTATCGGTATCACAAAAAGTCATACTACCTAATTCCATTACTGTTGTTGGTAATAATAAATTACCTTTATATTCATCAGTATTTTCTCTAGGGTCACCATTAGGTATATATGGTGTGTAATATATTTCACCTTCTTCCCAAGTAATCAAACCATGTTTTATAACTTGATCTCTATAGTTATCGAAGTCTTGTTTACCCGCAAAAGACCTACAAGGTGCCACACCATTAAATCCACATTTTGAACCACAACTATTTTGTGGGCAAAAAATACCAACATTCGATGTAGGGTCATCATCAGATTCTTCTACATTACCTTCTGAATCATATTCCGCATCTTCAGATACTGGTGTTTCAAAACCATCTTCACCACCTAATATCTCATTATTTTCAGGTAAATCTTCTTCATCTACTTCACCATCTCCACAGTCTAACTCCTCTTTGAAGTATTCTTTTCTTTCTAACATTCTAGTGTTATCACATATATTTCTATGGTGCCCATGTCCACCCACATTTTTCCATGTTGAGAATCCTGAAGCGTCTTCTGTAGATATATATTCTGGTTTTCCATGTTCACCAGGAATTTCTCTTTCTTTAACTACTACATTTATACCAATATCACTTAAAACTTGATTTAAACCTGTGGACCCAGAATATGTTGCAAATTCAATATTACAAGGTTCATTGTTTGTATCAGTACCAGAAAAAGTAATATCTTTCACCGCAAGTTCTAAATTCTCCGCCTCATTTTGGTTTTCGATAGAACCATACCACTCACTAACTCTTTTACCTTTAATTTTTGCAGTACAACCATTAACTTCTAATGTCGGATTAGAAAATAATAGAGAAGGTATTTTTATTCTCCACTCAAATGTCTCATCACCTTGAAAATCATCACATTCATAGTCACAAAATTTATCTTTTTTAATTTGCCCGAATTTTCTTTTAGATTTTTTTAATTTATATTTTCTTTTTATCAGTGGGAAGTATAAAGAACCACCAACCCAATCATTATAGAAATCAAATTTTAACATCTTTAAAGAAACTGCTAAACCTTCTAAAACACAACTTAACCAATCTTTTATTCCTGGCGTTTGTAATCCACCACACGATTTACAAGTTAATGGTACCACATATACTTTATTACATAATCTAGCACCAAATGGTGTGGGTATTAAAGTTATCCTAAATTGTTCACCTGTTTCTGCACACCTTAATGGGATTAAAGGTATTTTTACACAACAATCACTACAACAAGATGGTGCACCAAAAAAACCGCCGCCACAAAGTGCACTAGATCCGTTTTCACACCCGTACTCATAATTATCAGGACAACAACTATGTGAATTATCTCCCTGACAAGAACCACCACATTTTTTACAGAAAAATCTACCAAATAAACAAAAATATTTAAAACATAAACGTATACCTAAAAATTTAACACCACAGTCTTCTTCATCATTAATGTCATCTTTAGTACAATTCGTTATAGAATTTCTCCAATTACCTGTTTCTTTTAACCTATATCTTAAACAATAATTCGGTCCTGAAGAACTACAACCAGCTGGATAAACATACTGATTAAGGGAAATACCATTAGAATCAATTAAATCTGACCAATTAGCAAAAGGTGGTTTTAATCCTCCCGCATACGGATTAGATTCGCTTTGAGGGGCTAGAGGTATTACAGTGGGTATACCAGTATTTGGGTCAATAGTTGATTCTGCAGGATACCAATCTCTAGGACCTTCCTGACCAAGTACTCCATCGCAATCAACTCCCAATACACCGTCCCAATTACCAGGATCTTTATCACCATCAGTACCCGTAAAATCAGGTAAAGGTGAGTATACACTTGATGGACCGAGGGAATCATTACCTGAAACCCAACCTAAACCTGGAAGCCTCTGATCTATATCATATTTTAATTTATATCTACTACCTTTATCACCACTAAAGACACAGAAACCAAAAGGAATTTTTAAATTACATAGTGTTGTGATTAAACCGTTAATAATGTTTATTATCCCATTAATAAGTCCTATAACAGTTGCAAATAATGAAAGAATAACACATATAATAGTATATAAAATATTAAAATTAGTATCGTGTCTATTAGATGGAAATTTATTAACCCCTTCCGCATTTATAATATCTTTTATACCAATAAAACCTCTCGCCTCATCACTTTTAAGTTTTTGTAATCTACCTATATATTGTTTTACTGTAT
>Ga0208645_1002038_pt1 | contig 16608 bp, 21 predicted proteins | sample VirMetDEL_Sep_01_FD_184519 | JGI IMG/M metagenome (GOLD analysis project Ga0208645, IMG submission 184519) | Aqueous microbial communities from the Delaware River and Bay under freshwater to marine salinity gradient to study organic matter... | ecosystem: Environmental > Aquatic > Marine >... | reverse complement strand
TACCATTGTCTACATAGGAGAACACCATGGCAGAAAGTACAGTCGTTGCCGTACCCAGAGACGGAACAATCACAATCACAAACGGAGACGCAACAACCTACACTGTCGCATATGAGGCAGGAGATTTCAATGCGAACCTGGACAAAGCAGAGCGTATCGTCATATATGATCGCGGGACTATTGTCGGGCTGAGATCAGGAAATGATCCTGTCCCGAGCATCTCCTTCTCTGTACATCTCCGAGAGCTTGCAGACTCTGTAGAAGATACTATTCTCGACTTTGTCTATCAGACGAACAACTCAAGCGCAGCAACCTCTACAGGTGGAACTGGATTCGAGCCGTTCCTCGTTACTGTCGAGTTTCAGGCGAACATGGCGGCTCTCTCTGGTAGCAATACCAAAGTAACATGCAACAAAGTATTATTGACAGCAGCAATCGCCGAAGGTTCTCCGAGCTCTATCTCCTTCACTGGAGAAGTATACGGATCTATCACTCGAGCGGAAGTATAAGAAAATGAAAAAAACCATATCAAAGACTGACTACACTTTCGATATGCCGAAATCCATGTGCGTTGTTTGGGATGTCTTCTACATGATCAGTACAAACCCAAACCGCGCACAACTCGGACGACTCTTTGCTGCTCTTTGGGGTTGCATGTTGACAAACCATAAGGACATGCCGAAATACAGCATATCAGACTGTGATCTCATGGCCTATGGTGGACGCATGCAGGAGTGGCTCGCCACGAAGAAGGTCAACCCGATCGACGTTCTAAACGTTGGGACAGAGCTCTTTCAGAAGATGAGCGAACACATCGCCACAGAGAAAGAGGTCGAAGAAGCGGAAAATTTTTCTATAGGCCAGCAGGAGGGATAGTCCGTACTGGCTTTGTCATCTCGAGGTATTGGAACCAGGAGCCGACATGGTTCTTTCGTCAACCGAAGAATCTCCAGGCTGAACTGATAGCAGACTACAAGCTGTCACACACCAAGAAAGACGAGATGGAACAGAATAAAAAACGCTATCAAATGCGGAGACTACAAAACAGACACAAACGATTCAAGCGAAGAGGGGCTCTCGATGGCTAGACGATTACGATACGGTAAAGGACTCGGGTCGATAGAGATCGAAGGGACACAGAAACAACTGATAGAAGAAGCTCTTCGAGATGTCGCTCCTCTGACCATGAAAGTTATCGAGGATGAGCTAGACAAGAGAGTCGAACACGCACAAAAAGAATGGATCGTTCGAAAGAAGAATAGCCAGGGATCGATAGACAAATTCGATACTGGCATCCGTATTATCGAAGGAGGCAGAGCCATAGAGGGATTTTTTCGGAATATGGCTCCGTATGCGTACATGATCAGAGTCGGGGAAGACTCCGAACGGAAGAACGGACAGAAACCCCGGATCGCAGCAGGTAAACTTCTTGCTAAGGTTTCAATGTGGGACGCTGCCAAAAAGGATATAAATAAACTAGTGGATCGACTCGCAGATGCATACATGAAAGAACAGAAGAAGGTGCAGTAATGGCAGACATAAACAAAACGATACAGATCTCCTATCGTGCCGAGGTTCAAAATCTTGTCAATGGTCTAAAGAGAGTCGGCAATGTCTCCGAGAAGGAAGCACAGAAGCTCGTCAACGACCTAGACAAGGCATACAAAAAAGCATCCAGAGACGCAGAGAGAAGCGCCAGAAAGCAACAGCGAGCACTCGAGAAGGTAGGCAAAGCAGGAAGCAAAGCCGGATCAAGTATTACGACGTCCTTCTCTGCTATGTCTGCCGGAGTCGCTGCTGCTGGCGTTGCTGTGATGGCATTCACACAGCATATCGCAGACATGAGCAATCAACTGGTCGACGCGAGCACAAAGACAGGAGTCAATGTCGACACATTGAACGGTCTCCGATTGGCAGCAGAAGGATCTGGTCTTGCTTTCGAAGAGCTCGAGATGGGACTCGTCAAGCTGCCGCAGCTCATGAACGACGCAGCCAATGGATCGAAGACAGCACAAAGAGCATTCGATCAACTGGGAGTCGCAACGACCAAGACTGTCGACGGGTTCCAACAGCTCCGATCTGCAGACGAAGTACTCAAGGACATATTTCACTCTCTGCAGGATGTAGAGTCCGCAGAAGAGAAGGCCGCGCTTGCTGCGGAGATCTTCGGAGTCCAGGCAGGGCCCAAATTCATACAATCCGGAGCGATAGACAATCTGGAAGCATTCGTCACACTTGCCGAAGAGTTCGGAGTCTCAACCGGCCCAAACATGACGAATGCAATGGCAGGGTTTCAACGCGCCACAGCAACAGCGACAAACGTCATCAAAGGAGAGCTAATCAGACTGATCGAGACGTTTACCGGGGGAGCAGGATCGACGGGTCTGGTCGACGCGATTCTCTTTGTAACAGAGAAGATTGTCGCGATGGGTTCCATCACCAGAGACATATTTAAGTTCTCGGTGAGTTTGAACAATACGGCGCTATTGAGTGCAAACGTTCTGATCCAGAAGCTAACAGGAAGCTCCGAAGACGCAGAGCGAGCGAGTCAAGCCTTCAACGAGTCACTAAAGGAGAGCCAACTACGAATCGAGAACTTCGGGTATATCGTATCGAATGCCAGACACGACGCGAAGACATTCCGCGAAGAGATGGAAAAGACGATGTCGGCTCCTGCTCCCACAGTCGGAACTGGAGCACCGGCAGGAGCAGCACCGAGAAGAGCAGGTACCGCAGCACCGAGACGAGGATCATCTCTGGCAGCAACAAAGAAAGAAGTAGACGAGCTGGCAAAATCAGAGAAGATACTCTCTGGTGTGATGAGGGACATCCTCCGAACCATCGAAGCACAGACAGACGCACGGATCGACAGTCTCGACGGAGAAGAGCAGATACTCGCAATCCGAGACAGAGAGATCGAGAGCCTGATAAAACAGAAGATCGAACTAAACGAGACACTCGGAGCAGAGATAAAGAGACTCAAGACTCTGGAGCTCACAGCAGAACAGCAGGAGAAACTGGTCAAACTGGAGGAGGCATTCGCGAGAAGAAGCGGACAGCTCCAGGAAGAACAGACGAGAGCAAGGGAAACAGCAGAGCAGAAGATCTTCGAAATGCGAATGGAGCAAGAAGACGAACTGCAGAAGAAGAAAGAAGAGAACGACCAGAAGACGCTGCAGATGTTGGACGAAGAAATGCGACGAAGAGAACAGGCTACAAATGTCATGTTTTCGCAGATCGGCGCAGGGTTCGAAGTCGTCGCGCAGATCGTCGAAGCAACAGGAAAGAAGGATCGAGAAGCGCAGATTATGGCATTCAACATTCGCAAAGCGGCAGCAATCACAGACGCAGTCATCAAGACAGCACAGAACGTCCTGGCGGTCGCTCCTTTGGGGCCGGTTGCCATCGGTGCGATGACAGCACTCGGAGCGGCACAGATCGCGCTCATCTCCTCACAGCAGCCCAAATTTCATATGGGTGGTATGATTGGACAAGCTCCAGACGAGCAGAGCGTCGTTGTCAAGTCAGGAGAGGCTGTACTCGATACGAAGACAGTCAACAGAATCGGAGGAGAGGAAGGAGTCCGAGCACTGCAGAACGGACAATCCATGTCTCCGCAGATTGTAGTAATGAACCCATTTAAGCATTATGATCGTTTCATGGCAGACAGACAAAGAAGCGGTATTACGACCAGATCATCCAGGAGATCATACTAATGGCCACAGACAGAACACCAGATTATCTACGCGGATTCCTCGTTCCTTTGCCTCTGGGCCAGGAGAACGTATGGACGGCACAGTCATCATTCACAACAGCAGAGCCCAGAGCAGGAGACCCAGTAGCGCAGCAAAATAGCCCGATGCAACTGGTCGCCAAAGGTCGGCAGAGTGGATCGAGTGACATCACAATCGAGACGCATAAATCTGGCTTCGGAGGAGACAAGGCCGGGTTTATATTCACCGACAACCAGACTTCGCAGACGTACGGACGAGACGCGCAGAACAGCCTATCCAGATTCCAGAATCTGGAGTTTTCGACTACATCTCTTGCGGGTAAATACTACAGACCTGCAGCAGTAGACACAAAGGACGGAGACCTGCTGATCGTATACACAGACCAGACGACCACACTGAATCGCGTCATAGTCAAGAAGCTGAGCGTAGACGATACCAGCACAGAGACAACACTATTCTCTTTTAGTATCGCGATCTCTTTGGGTTACACGATGATCTCTGATATATGCAAACTGCCGGACGGATCGTATCTTGTCGCATTGCTACACGGAACCAGCAGCACAGCAAATATCGCGACATATGTCTCCGATGATGATGGCGATACATGGGAAAGACGAACATTTAAGACTCTGGAGGATGAGATCGAGGTCGGAACCACGACAGGATCCGGCTCTGCATACGAGACACACAACCCGGTCAGACTTCGGATCGCACAGACGCAAGGTGTTATCCTCATGATGATAGAGACCTTTTGGAATGACACCAGCGCCACAAAGAGAAACAGGCTGCTACAATATGCATCGACAGACCTCGGCGCTTCTTTTCGAAAGATCACCACAGACGCAGAGATCGGAGACCATTCCTTTCATGGTCTCGCTTTGTATGCATATGACGGACTGTTTCGTTTTGCCTATTATGGAGACAAGGTTCCCAACTACATGACGCTACCGTCTGCCTTTACCTCTGCTCATACTGTACGGACTGCCGGATCTTTTCTGGTGGTCTCTGGTGCTACCTGTGCCGGAACCAATGATCTCATGAGCAAGGGAGATCTGGTATCGTTCACAGACGACAACGCATCTCATCACATCATCGCCAGGAATGCGAGCGACTTCTCCTATCGGATCTCATGGTCTCAGGATGGCGTATCATGGCGAAAACAGGGGCTCGATTTGTCGTTGAATGGGATTGCTCTCAATACACACGACATAAACTCCAACATTACGAACAGCTATGGTCTCTCCTGGGCAGGTCGGACTGTCATTCTGGCAGAGACAGTATCCACAGCAACGAATAACAGTCTTGTGGCTCTGTACTTCGGCGGATACTCGACAGTAACACTCGAGACTGCGGCTCTCAGGTTCCAATCGGCTCGAGCAGAATGGAATAGAGCAGGGTATGGTTATAATTTCTTGGGGCTCGATCTGTACTCCAACTACTCCGCGCTCACAGCATCCGGGGCCGGCTCTCATTCTCTCGCTTCTGGTGGTGTATTGCTGACAGCACAAAAATACTATACTGCCACTCCGACAGTCTCAGGTCTCGCCACAGCAGACATAATCGGTCTCGGTATCCTGTTACATTTTCGCATCGAAGGTATCACAGGAGGAGACACAGTCGCAAACTATCGCGGAGTCAATGTATCGATCGATGACGGGACAGAAGATTATGAGATCACAATCCGGATCTCTCCTTCCAATATACTGATCAGAGACGAGAACGGATCTTCGACAGTAACAACGATCTCCGGGCTGTCTCTCGATAAGTGCGAGTTTTTGGTCATGCTGTCAGACGATAAGGTCACTCTATACTATCGCGTGATCAGTGCCATCGACAACAAAAGAACCTGGGTAGACGCTGGGACATATTCCGGACTCACAGACGGAGGCGGATCGTCTGCTGGTCATGTGGTCAACTTCGGAAACCTATCATCGACGGGAACACTGGAGACGGTATGGTCACATATCAGTATCGCGCAGGGATTCCAGTATGCCTACACCATGCATAACTTTACGAATCCAGACGATCTTATGTTCCGAGCATATCCTCCCAGCGGGACATATGCCTGGACGACAGACAATGTTCTCATATCAACAGCAGACGGCCAGACGTACGAGGGAGACCAGTACAACATAACGCCAGACAGCGCATATTCGATCAACAATGTATTCTATGCATCCACTCCCACCAGTCGAATCCATTGGAAGAGCGAGAGCGTCACCTCTGGAGATGTTCCGGAACAGTTTATCGCGCTAAAGCTAGATCCAGACACAGCAATCCACCAGGACGAGAGTCTGCCAAACGACATCGTCGGATTGCATCTATCCGGACATAACTTTATATCGGCAAAGATTGAATACTACAGCTCGTCTACCTGGACAGTCTTGTCGTCGTTTACAACAGCAATCAGATCGACAGGTATCGCGCAGGGTCGGACGCTTCGAGGACATTCTACAGCATCGAATAAACCATACTTCTCATACAATGAGCTCGCAGACTGTTACATCAAGATACAGACCAGTGAAGACGGATACGAGTTTCGAAAGATTGTCAGCAATTCAGAAGGCATATTCGGAGAGACATCGACAACCACGAAGCAGTGCGTATTGCTTCTGGACGAAGAAATCTCCTATTCGGGAGTCACTCATGGCCTCGTTTATATCGTACCAAAGTCTATGACGTTGCTCGTCAATCTGGACGGATTGCGCTTCGAGGCTTTGGGCCTCCGGATTACAACCCAGGAGACATACGACAACGACATCCGGATCGGTCTTCTGCATATGGGATCTGTTCTTATTCCTGGGAAGCAATACCAGAGAGGACGGACAATCAATATCACCAGCGGAACAGAGACGATCGAGACAGAGGGAGGCGTCATCTACGCACGAAACAGAAAGCCGAGTAGAAGACTGTATCGTATTGCATGGTCGGAAGGGATCGACATCTCGACTCTGCAGGGAGACAATCCAGATCCGGACTTCTGGACAGCATCGACAGACGCATCGAGAGAGCCGATCGCAATCCATAACGACGTGCCCGATCTTCTCCAGGGTATGCTGGACTATCTCGAAGGAGAGAAGACGCCGATCGTCTACTTGCCATTTATCGAGCAAACCAACAGCAGACGCGAGCTATTGAGACGCAGCGAGCAGGCACTCTGTATACTGGTCGGAGACATACAGACAGAGAATGTTCTCGGCGATGAATTGCAAAGCGAAGCCGGGGAGCTTATGAGAGTGTCGACACTGACATTACAAGAGGTTCTATAATGCGAGTATACAACAGTATCGACTATCTCGAGACGGACATATGCTTTCTCGCTGAAGTTGATATACGAGGCACAGTATATTATTTCTCATCCTTTCCGATCATTCTCTCTGTCGATGGGGGAGGAGAGGTTCTCTATAATGGCGGACTATCCGATCCGGAGTTTGTCCAGGTATTGGAAGAGATCGGACAGATCAAGTTATCACAGGAGAGCGTCGCGCTCTCTTTGCGCTTCCCGTTCAACGTTGCAGAGCGTCAGATGCTCGGGAAGGGAGTAGAGAATGCAGTCGTCACGATCTCATATGTCACCACGAAGAAGAGACAATCCCAGCAGACATACAACGAACGGATACCAATCTATCGAGGACTGATCAGAGAGCCGGTATATGGATTCCCGAATCTGGATAGCGGAGTCTGTGACTTCTCGGTAGAGAATGAGGTCTTTATCTCTGACTCCTCGATGCTAAAAAAACTGAATGGTGATCTCGTCTCGTTTGGACAGGGACAGTTTTCCAGAGGAGACTATACCGGAGGAGGACTGATCGAGAGTGTAATCAGTGATGGCATACTGTCAGCAGAGAAGAAATTCGAAGGTAAGATTGTGCCGGCTATCATTGGCAACCCTGGAACGACAACCAGAGTAGACGGAACCAGCGCAGACTTTCCCGCGACTCCGGCGTATTTGATCGCGCTCGATCCAACATCTCCACCAGTGCAGGCTTTTTTTGTGATTGCTGGTCATATCGTCGACGCGGATACTGTGACATTCGAAGACAACAAGGGAGACGTTAACTTCTCTGTTGCTGTCAACAGCGCCCCAGGAAGCAAAGGACAGATCTTTTCATATGTGCAGGTCTCGGAGAACGACATAAACATCGACGTGGACGACAATAGTCTCGAGTACTTCTGTCGATGGGTAGACACCAAAGGAGGCGCTATATCTCCATACAATGGAGGAACATTGTCCGGAGGGGGAGACCTTTTATTCTGGGCCTTCTCTGCTCTGGAGGTTATCTTCGATCGATCAGCATTCGAAGCAGTGCGCGACATTCTCAACCAGTACCAATTTGCCGGATATATCAACGATCCCAGCATCAAGATATACGAGTTCGTGCAGAAATATATTATTCCAGTTTTACCTGTCACCATTGCCAACGGAGCAGACGGACTGTATCCAATCATAGACTGGAGACTGACAGACAGCTTCGAGCCCAGGATAGAAATCCAGACATCCGAAATATTCAAAAGAATCAGACCAGTCGAGACGAGATCGCAAAGCATCATAAACGATCTCACTGTGCAATATGCGAGCGGCTTCGTTCGGTCTTTGGCTCCCGTTATGAGTGGACTGGTTCACCAGATCTCTGAGGGAACAGAGTATCATGGCACAGTCTATATCCGAGACAGCAGAAACGAAGACGCGGCGCTCCCGTACGAGATTGTATCTCCTTATAGCGTTATTTCTGTCCAGAGATACGGCAGACAAGAGTCGACCATCTCTCTCGAGTATGTGCACGACAGAGACACAGCAGTCAAGATAGGACTGGACATGATCAGACGCAAATGTCTACCGGAGAAAGTCACACAGTATCAAGCCGCTTTTTCCTTCGGATACTTGAAAGTCGGAGACGTTATCTCTCTGACAGATCCGGATCTAGGTCTACAATCAGCGAATGTCCAAATTATCGCGAAGGCCTTCGACGGGGCCGCATGGCTTTATGATATAATGTACCAAGAGAACACAATCGATATCCAAAGAGTAACAACATGATAATTGTAAACTGGGGAAAAAATACTCCGTCCATTCTTCGACGCGTTGAATCGATGGGATACAAAATATTCACAGGAAAAGATCACGATCTGAATCTGATCGGAGTACGAAGTCCGGGGCGTACTCCTGGCCGCTTCGATGATATGTTCCATTGTGTATACAAAGAAAGAGGAGAGTGGATCGAGGAGCGCTATGTCTGCACCACAGACGCGAGTCTCGAGCAGCATCTGAACCCAGGAAACGAGAAGGGCGTCGCAGTCCTGAAGCCGGGACAATACAGAGGAGTCTGGAGACTTGACTCCCATCGTGGGAAGTATCTCGCACTCTGCCAAAGAAACGGAGAGGTCACAGTCTACCGAGACAACAACCGAGACAACAAGACAGACTATCTCACAGAAGATACTGGATACTTCGGGATCAACATCCACAGAGCGCACGAGCTCCGACTCGTCGACAGCACGCGATACTATTCTGCAGGCTGTCAGGTTCTGCAGCATCCGGCAGACTTTGCACGTCTCATGGCTCTGTGTCGTATGCAGATTGCCATGGGATATAAATCATTCAGTTATACACTTATCGAAGCAGACGAAGAGGAGTAGACCATGGAACCGGCAACAGTAACGCAATTATGGATGGATCTCGCGACCAATGCTCCCTTCGTCGGGTTCTTGCTGTATCAGTACTGGGATCAACGCAAAACCAACAAAGAACAACGGGACGAGATGCGAGACATCCGAAGAGAAGCGAAAGAACAAGAAGAACAAATTCGCGAGCGCTTCGAAAAAGTTATCCAGGATCTCAACCAAGACAGAGACCATCTCGTCTCCTCCTTCTCTGATCGCATTATGTCACTCGAGAGAGGACAGAAGAAGCTATTCGCAATACTGGAGCCTCTGAAGGAACAGATCCACGAGATGCGGATCAAAGAGAAGATCAAGGAACAGGTACAAGGGACGGTCTAGCTATTCCGCCAGGGCTTCGTGATTTTCCGGATCTCGTACAAGAGACGATGCCAAGAACGAGACCAGAAGGAGCAACGACAGAGACGATAGTATAACCGCATACAGTCGAGAGCGTCCTTCTTTGCTCTGTGTCCTCCAGAAAGAGACCAGCCATAATAATCGCGAATGTTATCGAGAGACAAAGAATCGATATGCGATATGTGTTCATGTGCGAGTGTGATCGTGTCCACCAGTCGACGCTGGTAGAATGCTTTCACGTCGTATCGATGCAACAGCTCCGAAATAAAAGCTTCGTCAAAGTGGATATTGTGTCCGATAAGAGTCGCTCCTTTCGTTAACTCGGATATCATCTCTGCCGCTTCTTCTGCTTCTTTGGCGTTATACCATTCTTTCATGCTGAAGTTATTTATCTTGAGAGCTTGGGGATCTGCGAACTCCATTCTCTGCGGTTCGATCTTCTCTGTCCATATCAGAGACGGTTCTCCATCGACCACTCGAATGATACAGATCTCGATAATTTCATGTACTTCTGGATTCAGTCCTGTAGTCTCTACATCGATAAAACATTTGATGTCTTGCATTTTTTTCTCCTGTTGTTGTTGACGAGTTGCAAACGACAATATAACATAAGAAGACCAATAACCAAAGGAGACAACATGACAGATTTTGTCACAGCAGACGAGATAGACTTCTCGCAATGGCTGAGCGAGACGCTCGACAGCCACAAAATAAGCAGCAGCCAACTGGCACGAGAGATAGGCGTCAATCGTTCGACGGTGTCACTGTGGAGATCTTCGCAACGTTTGCCGACTTGCCATCTCAAGATCAAGATAGCAGAAGCTCTGGAGGCCCGAGACATCGATAACAAGAGCGCTCTTATTCGTGAGATACTCTGGAGATGTCACGTCTCCGAATGGAGGAATCATGACTCGTAGATCGTTCAACAAGTCGCTGCTCCCAGTAGAGCCACCAGAGAGAATCCAAAGAGCATACGCACCACAGAAGAAGCGTATCCGGAAATACTTCGAGGAGACAAAAGACTTCATGCAGACATATATCAAGCTGTCCGGAGAGTACTTCGATAAGGATGATATGGCGACTGCCTGCTGTGTCAAGGCTTCGACCATCAACTGTTGGAAGTTTGGAACACCTCCCGGACGCTTGACGCATACGCTAATTGCTCGATACTTCGCCAGGACGACAAGACGCTCTTATCCTCTGATACTGGCAGAGATCGAAGACGCATACGAGACAGGTCTCCAGAACTGGAGCCGAAGACAGGCAGAAGAAGATGATAAGAATATTCTCTGACCATGTAAAAAAGAAGGCTCTGGAGGTCGAAGTCTTGACCATACGAAAAGAAGAGCGGACGATCTGGAAGAGAGACTGTATCGTCTCTGTCGGGACGTGTCGCTCTTCTTCTGGTGGCAAGTACATTACGATTGTCTATCTCTACAAGGACGAGCTGCATCATCGATATGATTTTGCAACCTGTGATTGTAAAGGGTACATGTTCAAAGATACATGCGGACATATTGCCGCAGTATTTGACATAGCAATACGGGAGAGAGTATGATACTCAACAAAGAGCCGATCGCGTGTCCTCGTCCTCGAGTCACCAGATCAGGAAGGGTATATTATCCTGTGAGATATCAGAATTGGATCAAAGACATGCGAGAGAGACTACAAGATCTCCACGTCCCAGAAGGTGCGCTGTTTGTCGATCTTGTCTTTGTTATCAAGCGGCCCCGAAGACTCCGGAAAGGAGACAGACAATATCACGATCGGAGACCAGACGTCGACAACATGGTCAAGAGTGTTCTTGACGTTCTGCCCATCGATGACGATGCTCGAGTCGTAAAGATCACAGCATCAAAATACTATGCAGCGTATGGAGAAGATCCGAAGATCGAGCTCTCTATCCGTTCTGCCGAAATAAAAAAGAGTCTGGACTGATAACCAGCAGCCCAGACTCTACAAGGAAAAATCCCAAACAAGACATTACGAAAAATGAGGTAATAACCACATGTCACGCCTATACAACATAACAGCATTCCCGAATATACTCAACCCAAACCAGCAAATAAAAAAAGCATACTCCTGGACCAATCTCTGCCGCTTCTTGGGAGCAGACAGAAAACCAGTCGACAAACTGAAACAGGGCTCCTGGGCTCCTGCGACTTTTAACGGCAGAAGATGCGCAGAGAATGTCGTCTCTCTGTCGTGTATGGTTCTCGACATCGACCACAAACACACCATGTACGGAGTCGGGGCGACTATGATGCTGAAAAGATACAAATGCTACATGCACAGCAGCATATCGCACAATCGACGCATCGAAGACCGATTCCGTCTCGTCTTTCCTCTGGACAGAGACGCAGCAGGAGAGGACTGGATGTATTATCACCTTGCCATGAGAACCTGGTGGCAGCAAATATTCCACGATCAAGAGTTTGATACTTCGGCGTCCGATGCATCCCGTATCTATTTTGTCGGCTATCGTACCGAACACTGGGAAGACTTCCAACAAGACGGGAAAATGATCGACTGGCACAATCGAGCAATCGACGAGAAGAAGAAGTTTATCGCAGAGCAGAAGAGACTGGAGACAGAGAGAGCCAAAAGAATCGAAGATCTCAAGAGACGAGAGGCCGCGCTCGGGAAGAACAGAAGCTACAGCGATATGCGGAAATACAAATACGAACAACTGGCAGAAGATCCGACAGAAAGACTACGCTTCGCGAAGTTCCTCGGATGTACAATAAAGGACGGAGTCGCAGGAGATAGGGCGATTGGATGGACGTGTCCACAGTGCCACAAAAACGATTGTACCTTCTTCTTTGTCGATCCAATACGGAAAGACAACAACCAGAGCAGCAGTCTAGCATACTGCATGCACAGGAAGAGCTGCAACTTCCGGAAAAGCCTCGGATACCTTGCAGAACTCAATGGATACCTATAGGAGACAAGAACATGACAAACACACAACAACTACACAGCACAACCAGCGCACGAATCGAAGTACTAACCAATATGGGATTCGACATCCGCATCCGAAGATCAGATGCTGGCGACAAAGTGATCGCTTCACTGTACAACATTACCCAGTTACTGCGACACCATCCAGTCTTCAGAGACAGATCGTATTATGACTCTTTCGCGGAGTCTGTCCGATGGGAGGACTCGGTCGGAGACTGGGGAGAACTCACAGATCACGATGTCGATCTCATTCGCTACGTCTGTCAAGATCGATGGTCTGTCAACTTCAAGAAGGACGACATCTTCGCAGCAGTCGAGATCATCGCCAAGGAGAGACAGAGAAACCCGATACATGATTATTTTGCTACCATCCGCGGAAAGTGGAAACCAGGAGAAGAGACAAGAGCAGAGACTCTACTGTCTGCATACTTCGGAGCAGAAGACACTCCGATAAACAGAGCATATTCTCTTCGATGGTTGATCTCTGTTGTTGCTCGTACATTCGCCACAGTGAGACGACCAGTAAAAGCAGACGCGATGATGGTTCTGTATGGTGGGCAGGGTATCGGGAAGAGTACCGCGCTTCGTTGTCTCTGCTTCTCGAATGTTCTTGCTGGTGAGTACTTCGGAGATAGCGAGCTCTCGATGGACAACTATCGCGAGAGTGTGCAAGCGATCCAAGGAAAAGCGATCTATGAGCTCCAGGAGCTAGCAAAGCGGACGAAGGATGTCAGAGTCGAGAAGGCGTTTCTCTCGAGAGACTACGACGACGTGAGACTCCCATACAAGAGAAGCTATCAGAAGTTCGCCAGGAAGACGATCTTTTGTGCAACCACCAATAAGAAGAACGTACTCAATGATGCGTCTGGTTCTCGTCGCTTCTGGTGTGTCGACCTAGGGAACAAAAAGATCAACATTGCCAAGCTGAGACAAGATCTCGATCTGATATGGTCGGAGGTTCTGCATCATTACGAAGCAGGAGAGCAGCACTATCTCACAGACGCAGAGGAGAAACTACGCGTCAAGTCTGCCGAAGACTTTACCGATCCTCATCCTCTGGAGGATGTCGTCCTCGAAGCCGTCTCTCTGCTGCAGCCTCCGTATACTGTCGCCCAAATACTCGAGCATATCTATCGAGACCCAGACCCGACCAAATACAGCATAAAGCATCTGGACAAGAGCACGAGACAGAACCAGGCGATCATATCTGACATTCTTATGGCGAACGGATTCGTCTATGCTCGGAGGAAGACACACAACCATGCTTCCAAACGTCTCCGCGGATGGTGGCCAGAGTAATTTGGACGCGTCCACAAAAAGCCCAGCAAATGAAACACCATAAAACCCCGATAGAAGCGTCTCTGTCGGGGTTTTTCGTCTCGCGTCCACGAAGTCCATGGACTTTCTCTTATCTTTTATATTTACCCTTTTTTATAAAGTTTTAAGAAAAAGTCCAAATATATAGTGAAAATGACGATAATCGAGGTTTATCCTGTGTTTTTTGCTGGCCAAAAGTTGGACTTTTTGTGGACTTTTTGGACTTTTTGAAAAATAATCAGAAAAAGATGCAAATAAAGTTTGCACAATGAAAACAAATAGGTGTATATTGTTAACATGATGACAACAAAACAAAGGAGACAACATCATGACAAGACAAGAAGCAATACAAAGACTTGAGAACAAAATCGCGACATACTCAACAGACATGATCATCTCTATTCTGAGAGGAATGGCGAAGTACTGGAAAGACTACACAGAAGAAGAAAGAATGGTTCGCACTTACCTCTTCAAACACTACGAAGAAAGAGAAGGAGAAGACGCTGCAGACCTTCTTCTCGACATCATCGAAGCAATGGAACAACGATAACCAACCAAGCCCCGAAAGGGGCACCATTCCCAAACAGGAGACTACAACATGAAAACCATATTTATCCAATACCACTCAGGACTGCGACAAGTTATCACAGACACAGCAGACAATCTTCTCGAGCTCGTGATGGCAGAGATAGACCATATCGAAGCAGCGCATACTATCGAGCATGTCGACAACAGCAAACGAACCAACAACAACAAATAAGCAAGGAGACTACCATGCAAAGAATAATCAATAGAATAGAAGCAGATATACAGATACTCGTAAACATGCTCAAGACTGCAGACCTCAACAAGACACAGCAGATCCAACTGGTCGAAGTGATCGAGACGCTACGAGGGAGACTCGACTCTCTGATGATGATAGACGTCAAGTATCTTGTACGCAAAGCCAAAGAAGGAAACGAGAGATCAGAGCGGACACTGATCAAACGATACGGAAAAGTCATCACACAGGAACTATTCGAGGAGCTGTCATGATCTTATACAATCTTTTCGCGATCGCTCTTACTGGGCTGTCCATTCTCGCTCTACCTGTCATTATGGATATCGATCACCTTGACGAAGACGAATAGCTGATTATATTCTGTTATCTCTGACCGACACCATCCAGCGCTCTCTGGATGGTGTTTTTTTATGGTTCGGAATTGCTTCTGTACATAAAACATCGATTGTTTTACAGACGAAAAGATAAACCGAAAAAAAAATACATTTCTTTTATGTTTTCAGGTTGACAACAAAATACAAACATGTCATATTGATTACATGATGAAAACAAAACAAAGGAGACAACATCATGGATTACTGCTTACAAAATTTTATTTCTGATTGCGCAATTAGACACCCAAGAAATGGTAACAGCTTTACAACTCATGGAAAGAAATATATTGTTAAAGTTCAGTATGGAAAATTTAGTGTTCCATTCATGAATGTCATATGTGAAGAAACAGGTTTCGAAAAGACAATCAATCTCAATCATCAGCACTACAATGATATGGTCCGAGCAATAATCGAAGATTACAACAAGTAACAACAACCAGCCAAGAAACAAAAGAGCCGAGACTATTCTCGGCTCTTCTTCTTTTCTCTCTCTAGTTCTCGGAGCTTCGACGAGACCCATCGACGAGCAGGAGACCCTCCCCACAGAGCCCAGGCGATCGCGGCTTTGCTGGTCTTGTCTCTTCGCGCTGCTGCTTCTTTTGGGCTCTCACCATGACGAGCAAACCACGCACGCATCAAGACCATCTGCTCCTCATCGATGGCACCAGACGCAAGACGTCGAGCGGTTCGCATTCCAGTACCTGGGACTTTCTTGTTTCCTTCTTCTTTGTACGCAGCACGGCGAGACATAGGAAGAGAGAGATTGTAGTCGATTGCATTTCTGGCGATTCTCGAGATGTTTCCTGGTACTCTGTACTTCGGCATAATGGCTCCTACTCTTTGCAACTTGTATAGATTATGAGTATAATAACATAGAAAACAAGGGGAAAACATGCCAAAACATAGCAAGAAACAGACCATAAAGAAGATCATATCGAAGCCGAGACCAAAGCCATCGAAGCCCAAACGAGGTAGCAGAACAGCTACCAGCAAGAAGAAGAAGTAATGGCGCGAGCAAAATACAATCGAACAGAGAGCGAAAACCGCGCTATCGCAGACAAGATATCCGAGTTACGGATGCAAGGTCTCCCGAAGACCAGAGCCACAGCAGCAGCGTTTCGAATGTTCCGAGACGGAGAGCTCACGATCAAGATCGATAACATACGACAGCAACCAAAGAAGACAGCAGCACAGGTCGCAATCGAGAAGGCTGTCATGGTCGCAGCAGAGAGACTACGACGAAAGCAAGAGCAACGAAGGAAGCAGCAAGACATAGCGCAGAAGATCGCGCGAGACATAATCAACACAGCAACAAGAGAAGGACGTCCTCTTACTCCTGCAGAGCAGAGAAGACTGGACAGAATACGGAACGAAACAGAATAGGGTCATGTGTCTAGCCACATACCCCCCGCACTGCGCGTAC
>Ga0208645_1002037_pt1 | contig 16610 bp, 28 predicted proteins | sample VirMetDEL_Sep_01_FD_184519 | JGI IMG/M metagenome (GOLD analysis project Ga0208645, IMG submission 184519) | Aqueous microbial communities from the Delaware River and Bay under freshwater to marine salinity gradient to study organic matter... | ecosystem: Environmental > Aquatic > Marine >... | reverse complement strand
GAATGCGTCATAAGACTGATTTGCAGCATAGGAATCTGAATTGCCTAGAAGACCTGCTTCGGTGGCAACAATAGCAGCGACTGTTGCGTAACAGACGAAGAACAGGGTTTTGTATGGAGGGTCGTAGTTAGTCATCTACAAATTCACCATCCTCAAAGCGACCTTCATAAACCTCACCACGCCAATAAAGCCTGCCTTGGCCATGGTACTTACCACCGTCAAACTCACCCTCGTACTCTTCAATTATTTCCCCATGATAGAGGTAAGTGATTTTGCCTTTACCTTCCGGAAGCATAAGGTGGTATTCGTTTTCTAGCTTGTTCACCTCAGCACGATTGAGTGTCTCAGCGACGTAGTCTCCGACGACCATCTCACCTTCATAACGGCTGACTACGGCGTCGTAATCAAAGTCTGCGTCGTAAACCTTTGATTTTCCAAATCCAAACACTATCAACTCCTAATCGTTGTTTAAAAAAGTCGACCCTCGGCTAATTTGCAGTATCCAGATCGAAGGCTGTCGGTCTTCCCAAGTTGTGCGTGTTTTAATCGCCCTGTCCACCGGTCAAGACTATAAGACCAGCGAAGATATTTTGGTTCGTTGCCACTTTCAGTGGTACTTAGAGGTTCACCAGTTTCAGAGTCAACGAAAGTCTTATTTATGACAATGTGATCAAAGAAATGGTCCTCGTGTATTTTGTAACTACCTTGGTAATGGGTTCCCTCTCCAAGGATCTGAAATTTTTCTTTCTGACTCGTATCGTCCCACTCACATATAAGCGTGAACTGATTAGCATCGTCCGGCACTTCAGCGGCTGCACTAAACGAAAGAAGAATGCAAAGTCCTAGAACCCCTGTTTTACGAATCATCGTCTCCTCCAGTCCCATGGCGCTACAGGATCATCCTCAGCCCATAGACCACGCTTGTTCTTCTGAGCATCTTCCTGACACTGTTTGTAGTCAGTCGCCTTCTTTGCGTAACGCTCATACCACCACGCATGACCATCACAGACCAACTCAAGGTTCACCTCATCGCCCTCAGCAGTGTAGATCACACCCACCGTTCTGCCGTACCTATCTACGTCTTTGGTTTCTAAGTACAGCTGCTGGTTGTAAAGCATCTCCGTCAGAGCCGCAGTGGCATCAGAGCCGTATCGCTGGTCTCTTTCGGGCGTATCAATGCCCCATAGACGAATACGAATGTCTTCGGTGGTGACGACCGTATCGCCATCTGAGATACGTTTGAGTTTGAACGGAACTGCATCGCTGGGTACTTCAGCGACGGCGCTCTGCGCAAGCGCAATACAAGCTCCTAAAAAAACTGATCGTAGAATCACCTTCTCCTCCAGTCCCAAGGCGCTACAGGATCTTCCTCAGCCCATAGACCACGCTTGCTCTTCTTAAACTCGTGCTGCGCTAGCCGCACTTAAAGCTTAGGGTGTCAGGTCTCTCACATATCCAAATTTGCTCTGAAAATGTGATGTGGGCGTACCTGTTGATCTAAGCATATTGACGGCCTCAGCAGAAACTTCGCCATACAGCTCAACCGTGAAGTTATCTAACAGTGGACTTACTTCAGTTAGATACTTTTGTAGCGGAGGGTTTTCTAGGTGAAATATAAGGGCAGCACTATTCGCATAAACCTCAGTCCAGACAAATCCTAGTGGGTCGCTTGGGTCTTGATCAAAGGTATGAAGGAGCATGCCCGGTTCAGATGCTTTGACCGCCTCGTCAGCAGCCTCAGAGAGTCTAAGCACCTCTCCCGACGCATTTGGCAATGCATGAAGTCTAGCAATCAGAACAAAGGGTTTCTCACCAATTGCCGTCGCACTTTCGGCGGCATCTGCCCAAACAGTTAACGATGAACAAAGTGTTATTAACAAGGTGATCAGGGTTGTTACAAATTTCATATGAAGTCTCTCCCGGTTGTCGCTGCATGACTATAAAGTGTAATCGTTAAAGTCAAAGCTTCCACTGCGTATGCTGAGAATACGTGTACGTCAGATCAGTCTCCAATTTATCTACCAAGAAACAACAGCAATCACGTCCCTGTTTCTATAGACCTACTTTTTTCAAATTAGCTTCTGATGTGTCTGGCGTGGAACTACTGCGATAATGACAAAGGTTTTCGGGGTCCGCCCTTCAAAAAGTTGTTACATTTGTTGTTACAATGACCTAAAAGAGCGTATATTAAGCCTCTAATTAATTGATCTTGCTATGTTTTATAAGGCCTCCTTCTGACTTCTGATCCAGCAGCCGGAGCCAAATTCTTAAGCTAAGCCCTTGATTCTAAAGGGCTTATCTATCCAAACGAAACCATAGCTTGTTACATCTGTTGTTACATTCAACAATGGGGATACATTTATGGCTTTGTTGGTGACCGTGAAACACCTAACGACTATTAAGGGATTGCCCTACTTCCAGCGCCGCATACCGAAGCGACTGCTGCAGCATCCAGCGATTAAGAGCACCCATTACAAAGTCCGATTGCCTGTCGACCCCACGGACGAACTCGCCCTTCTGTCTGCCCTCAATCGTGCCAATGAGGCCTTCACGGTGTATGTCGAGACGCTGACCAATGCCAACCTAGAGGCATTGACTGAATTAGACCTTCAGCGACGTGCCGTACTGTATTTAGAAGCCTGTGGTTTTGAGCCTGGTTTGGCTGCCACTCGCGACCCGAAACTCAATGACCTTGTGCAGGATCATGCATGGCACTCTGGAGCCTTTAGCGAGCTGACAGATTACGACCGCGATGAAACCACGCCGATGTCAGATCAGGTCAAAGTGCAGTCTGAGGCGTGGTCACTGCTGACACAAAAGCGTCCTCGCTTGAACCTGCCCAAGACACTGCAAGAGCTCTTCAATCAGTACTGGCTCGATTCGGGCAAGTCGGAGAACGATAAGCGAGATCGCAAAGCCAAAGCTCTTTGGAAGGACTTCCTATTACTGTCAGGTGGTGACACCGTCTGCGAAAAAACAGTGCTTCAAGATGCACTTCGGCGCTACGCCAATGCCAAGCTGGAACAAGGCAATAAACCCTCCAGCGTCTCTAGAAACATCACAACTATTTTGCAGCCCATCAAACATCACAACACGCAGTGCGCCGCTGCTGAGATTATTGAGATCATTCGGCCCAAACTTCCTAACACTCGAAGCACCGACAGAAAAAAGCCGCTGTATCACGTAGAGCAGCAAGAGCTATTAGCGAAACTCACAGACGAAGTGGAGTGGAAGCAGTTGTATGTGTTGCTAGCGCTCCACACAGGACTGCATCCAAGTGAAGCCATACAGCTCAAGGCAAACCACTTCAGTTTCAAGGGCGATATCTGGACCGTGACCGTTTCAGGCAATGACACCCAACGAAAAACTCAAGAGCGTGGTCGCATTGTTCCACTCGTTTTGGAACGTGAACGAATAAAGGCGCTGGTGGAAGGCAAGTGTCTGACTGAACTGGGCAAGAAGACAGCCGACAATGTGGGCCAACAGATGAGGGTGGTATTGCAAAAGGTCGATACGAGTGCGTCAGCCTACACCTTGCGTCACACGCTGAAGCACAACCTGGATGCCGCCTCGGTCAGTCCCTTTATCCAACGTGAGATAGGTGGTTGGATAAAACAAGACATGCACCTGTCACAGCACATGGCTGAATACGGGACGCTAGGTAGCGATTCTAAAGAGCGACTGATACCCAGAGAAGCTGCACTTAACACAGCACTTGCACATCTAATGCAAACTACAGCTTGACATTTAGCTTAAAATGCGCTATCTTCGTAAAAGCCTTTGTAGGGCTCATCACGAAACGCTAACCACAACCCTGTGGGTTGGCACCTATTTCTCCTTAAAATCGCCTAGAAGCCACTACAGAGCGTCCTAGAGCCATGTTTAGGTGTGAGTGTGGGCCTTAACGGCACCACAGGGCCGCTGAGAGCGATACTTGGATCCTTACTTCTTTAATGTCGATTGCCAGCGCTCATCCCTAATTAAATAGGATGTTTCGCCTGTTTCTGTATTCAATATAAAAGCTGCTGGGCGACCGTTTTCGTTCTCAATCGGATGCAGTTCAAACTTATTTGTTTTATGAATTTCGTAATTGGTAGCACCCATCAAGAATACAGGCACCACCGCAATAGCAACTCCGATCAACATCCCTTTCTGCATTGGTTTCATAGTCAATTCCCTCTCAATCCAGGCTACGAACACATCATTTATAAAGTCTTCCTTCTCTATACTACTTAAGTAGTACTTAAGACATCCAAAGTGGCTACTTCAGTCTTACTTCTCTACTACTACTTCTATTCAACTACTTAGGTTTTACCCTCTAGTTGTTAAAGAGGCTTCTATAGATTTCTTAGGACTATTAAGCAGAAGCAGTAGTAGTAAGACTTAGGTGCAACTTAGGTTGTTACTTTTGGTGAGAGGTGAATTAGCAACATCAATAAACTGAATTTCCGCAATGAAAGTCACAGTAAAGCCCCGGTCTAGCGAGGTTTCTGAGGATCACCCCTGCTATTTTTCAGAGTCCTGTTCCTCCGCCTCCTGGGCAAGAGTCAGAAACGTCATAAGCAATACGACCAAAGGCAGCACAACGAACCACACAGTAAGTCCGGCAAACACAGTCCAGGCTAAAGCCTCCCAATGGATTGTCACTGCTTCCTCCCGAACCCATGATCCTTGATCCCATAGTACGGATCCGAAATTAGCCCCAGAATGAAGCCCAGCCAAGCAAGGCCAACAAAAAGCAGCATTGGCGTAGCAATAATCCAGAGCACCGTCTCAAGCATTTCCATCATTGCCCTCCTCCTCGAAAAGCACATGAACCGCTATCCACAGCGCCAAGGCTGGAATGAGGACAAACCAGACCAGCAAACCTGCACCAAGTATCCAAACTAGCGCATCGTCAACCCATAGCAGCAGCCCCGCCAGCCCCGCCACCAACATCCAAACTAGAAACTTCCCCATTAGTCGTATCCCTTGTCTCGTCGCTACTTATAGTCGTCGTCCTCAGTCGGCATCGTGTCATTAACCGTGAACCCACCAAATGCGATCATCAAAGATGTAATGAATAGGAAGACCAAGACAAATACGCCAACCGCAATACCTGAAAAAAATCCCCACATATCTGCCTCCTAGAACTCTTCTGATCTGAAGGCATTGATGCCAGCTTTTAACATCATGTAGCCGAGTGTCGGGATGAATATTGGCAGCAGGATCAGGATCATCAGCCCGGTCGCCAGGTTCATGCCTTTGAATAGGTTGTCTCGGGTGAAACTCAATTTCATTTCTACGTCTCCATAAACTCAATATGCAAACTGTAAACTAACAGTTGACATATGTAAACAGGCAGCTTACAGTTTGTCTCATGGTGGTACATAGGACAGATATGGAGAACTCATATGACCTCTGATCAAGCGACGACTCTCGCAGACAAAATCAAGGATCTAAGGGCTGAAAAGCGCATAGGTATAAGGGAATTGGGCCGCATGGTGGGTGTATCAGGTATGCATATATCCAACCTAGAGAAAGGGAAATCTGCACCCTCGGCAGAACTAGTGCGGAAACTAGCGGCCGCGCTAGAGACCGATGTGGATGAACTACTGCATCTAGCAGACCTAGTAGATCCAGAGGCTGTGAATGTGATCCAAAACAACCCATTCGCCGTCCCGGCGTTCCTGCGATCAGCGAAAAACCTCACGCCTGAGCAATGGGCTGAGCTGCAGAAGCAGGTCGAAAAGATGTCTGAGGAGAGTGGGGAATGAGATACATATTTGCGGCACTGCTGTTTCCACTGTGGATCATCCCCGCGTTCATCTGTGCAATCTTCAAGGACGCGGGTGTTGTAGAGGAGCCAGATGCAGAGGAAGCCAACAGACAGGCGTACATTGAGATGTTACAGGCGATGTGCGGAGACGATTGGGAAAAGTACGCGGAGGACTTAGAGTGAAGGTACTCAACTACGTAATCCCTGCTCTAGCCTGTCTAGTTTTCCCTTTTATGATCCCGATGATGCTGATGGTAGTAGCGGTTGCGTGCATCGGAATGGTCACGGCGTCTACGAAATATGACGTCTGATTCGTTTTTCATACAGTTTCCTGAGCTGTCTGACGAGCATATAGAGGCGTCTGCGACGCAGCTCCTCTCTGACTACTCAGAGTTCTCAGGTACTTCCGTTGGTACTCCTATACCTGTGGAGGCTATCGCTGAGCACTTTCTCGGCTACGAGATAGAGATCTCGGATGAGGGACTATTTGCTGACCCTGACTATCTAGGCGGAATCATCTTCGCGAACAACGTGATTCAGGTGAACGCCTCAGTAGAGAGCAATGAGGGTCGGTATAACTTCACCATTGCTCACGAGATAGGTCATCACGTGCTGCATCGCGAGGCCTACCTAGAGGCATCAGCGGAGAACGCCAGCAATATTCTCTGCAGAGACACGAATGACAAACCACTGATAGAGCAGCAGGCAGATAGATTCGCCGCCGCACTTCTCATGCCTCAACAGGCGGTATCAGACGCAGTGTCCGCTGTACCGAGACCTAGCAAACTCAAGACTCCCAGAGCTGTCAGAGGCTACGCAGCCACTGTGGCGAGAGCAGGTTCGATGGGAAACGTCTCGAATACTGCAATGGTCAACAGACTCATCGACCTGGGATACCTTTCGGAAGCCTCCTACCAGCGTGGCACGTCCCACGACTTCTCACGCAGAGCGAGACCCAAGTTCAGAGGTGCTCTCTGGCGACTCCTCACGCGATACAGGCGTCGCATGAAGTAACCGTCTAGCCACTTAAATCCACGTCAGACCCTTTTCTATGGTGCGAACTCAGCATCAGGGGTTTCGTCGTGCCCAAATTCTGGGATGACCGCTCGACATACCCAGTGAAAACACAGAGCAACGACATAGGAGAACGCAACATGATCAGTTCAGGTGCAATCGGGATGCCACTCCACTTCGGTGCGGTTCCCACATTTCTAACAGAGCGTATGGGCAGAGTCGGTGATGCCGTCGTCGAGTCCATCGTTCACAACTACGGTAAATCAGAGGTGCTGACTCGCATGTCAGATCCGAACTGGTTCCAGGCGCTAGGTGCTCTGATGGGCATGCACTGGAACTCATCAGGAGTCACCGCTGTGGTGATGGGGTCACTGAAGCCTCACATCAATCGCAAGGCCACTGATCTCGGACTGTATATCCTCGGCGGAAAAGGGAAGCAGATGCAGTACACGAACCGTCAGATAGATCGCGTATCGGATCGTCATGGACTGCCAGGCACTGACCTCGCGAAATCAGCTCGACTCACTCGCCGCATAGACAACAACGCCATACAGGACGGCTTCGATCTCTATCAGCAGTACTTCCTACTGTCTGATGAAGGTGAGTGGACAGCCATATCTCAAGGTATGAACAAGTCCAACCGCCGAGCACGTCGCTACCACTGGCATAGTCCTACAGTTCGCTCCTTCGGCGACTCTCCTCATACGGGAATCGCAGGTCTGGAGAAGCAGCAGATACTGAATCTCACTGACCCTCAAGCGGACATGCTGAGATCAAACATGGTGTCTCTCACAAAAGAGAAGCCGCAGCATGTCCAGGAGGCCATCAGGGAAGCAGAGCTGCCTAATCGTCACGATGTACGGAAAGAGGACGTAAACCTATCGCGCCTAGGCTCTGTGCTAGATCTAGCCTACAACCGAGACATTGAGAAGTTTGAGGATCTGGTGGATCTTCAGGGCGTAGGTCCCAGAACTCTGAAGGCTCTCGCCATGGCTAGCGAGGTCATCCATGGTGACGCTACTCGATTCGATGACCCTGCCCGATTCGCCTTCGCAGTTGGTGGAAAAGATGGTCGTCCACACCCAGTCGATACTGAATCCATGGACGAGATGATCGGGATGCTGCAGGACAGCGTGGACAAGGCGAAGCTCGGTGATAAGGACAAGTCCGATGCACTCAAACGCCTACACAAGGTCGCGAAACAGGGTGAATCGAAGGGCATTCCTCTCGACTTCCTCAATGACCTCATCGACCACGAGTGGAATCACGCTGAGAAGAACGGAGGTAAGACGTTCCTCGGCAGCGTCGTGAAAGGTGTCACTCGAAAGCTCATGGATACTCAGAACGGAGTCCTCTATGGAAAAGATAGCGAGCGATAAGGGGTACTGTCCGCTCGAACTGTCTGCGGCCACTGAAAAGGTGGTCGTGGACGGTAACCGCCGGAAGTACGTTCAACTGGGCAGGTCACTGAGGTTCTACGGAGGCACGACGAGTGCCACAGAGGTCGGTTGCAACCTGCGCTGCAAGTTCTGTTTCTCTGACAAGCCTGTATGGAAACCCAAGAAGACTGGGAAACTCTACAGTCCTCAACAGGTGTTCGATGGCCTTGCGAAGAATGCCAGGAAGTACGGTCACAAGCTCATTTCAGCATCAGCGTCAGAAGGCACTATCGGGAAAGAACATCTGTTTGAGCTGCTGGATCTGGTGGAACAGAGTGAGTTCATCTACATCCTAGAGACCAATGGTATGACTCTCGGTGCTGACCCTGAGTACTGTCAGCAGCTAGCAAAATACAAGCGTCTACATGTCAGAGTTTCGATCAAGGGAGCCAGCCCTGATGAGTATTTTGAGCTGACTGGAGCACGACCAGACAGCTACTGGCTACCCTATGAGGCCATGAGAAACCTCATAGATGCAGGTGTCAGCTGTAATGCCTGTCTCATGGCGTCGTTTTCGTCGGACGATGGCATCGAACAGGTGAAAACGAACCTCTCCGCAGTGCACCCTGGCATCTTGAAGTCACTCGAGGTCGAGACAATCACACTCTTCCCAAAGGTACAGGAGAGACTAGAGAAGCACGGCCTGAAGCCAATACGAGCCAAGCGGCTCAAAAGCTGGAGGAAAGCGGCATGAAGGTAATCAGTTATGTAGCTTCACTCCTCTGTCTCTACCTCTTGTTTCAGGGATGGAGCTTTCTGTGGGATATCCATTTCCTCCTGCCGCTAGGTATTCTTGTGGCTATGCTGACGACAGGTATGGTGTTCATAGTGACCGCGGAAACAAGGAAGAAGGCGAGATCACATAGGATGTTCGAGGAGATGTGTGACCGCTATGACGGAGAAAAGTGGTCGGAGGAGAAAGTACGATGAATCGAAGCTTTATTTTTATCACCACTGCGATCTGTGTCAGCTCTTTGTCAGCCTGTGACACTTTTAAAGACAAGTATGACGCAGGCTATGATGATGGTTGGGCAGCTGGCTATAACACTACGTGCAAGATACGGGCGACCATGATCGAGGGCGACTGGGACAGCGAGTCCTACAGTAGGGGCTACAGTGACGGATACGCAGATGGCTCCTATGAATGCAGAAATCAGAAATGAGCATTCATGGCCACTGACAACCACACCAAAAGTAAAAAAGCCTACCTAGTCGGCCTCAAACATAAGCCAAAGGAGCACCCTCAAAGTCAGTTAGCCTGTCCTCAAACCATTTAAGTGCTAACTTACAAATGTACTTTGGGATAGGAAGAGAAAACCTATGAAGAACCTTGGAACAGTTGCCGTGCTGTTGACCCTGCTTTTGGCCGCACATTCCCCTATCGCTGTGTCTCACGAGTCACCGGAATTAAAGCAACGCGTTGCTCGCCTGGAGGCCACGGTGGAGGAGCTGACCTTCAAGCTATCCGAGGCACTCGAGCAGAGAAATAAGCTCAGAGCTGCTATGTCTCAGGCGCTTCAGGCCAAGCAACAAGGAAAGGCTGTCGTCGCGGGCTGTGACACAAGCGGACTCCCAAGATTAGTTGCCTATGCGGGTAACGCAAGCTTCGAGCTTGACAGCTGGGTCAAAAGAAATGCTCAGGAGTGTACTGCGCCGCAGCTCCAGCAAGTACTGAATGACTATAATGGCACGTTGTACGGTAGCTCAAAAAAAGTCCTCCGTTATGAGCTATCGATTCGATGACAGGAAGACAGATCAGCACTGACTATCTCAGTGGGTGGTGTGGCTAGTGTGACAACGCTACAGCTTGATGCCTCTGTTCCAGAAGAGTTAATCTTGCGGGCGATTCGGTGGTCCGGCCAATCCTTCAACCTGAAGAAAGATCCCGAATCAAACAACTGGAGCCTTGAATCAAATACCCGTTTAGACCAAAGAGAAATGGACACCTTCCTGCAGTGCCTTGCCGAATTTAGGTTGCGGCAGGCGCTGGATACCAGGACAGCAGGAGTCAGACAGCAGATAGTCGAGGATGCGCTAGCAGAGGTCTACAAGAAGCGATGAGGCATTTCTCGTTTTCATCGCTGAAATCTTCAGACCAGTATTTCGTCAGCAATATGCTGGGCGAGTGGACCTTACTAGACTCCTACGAGCACGTGATTCAATGCGCTGCAAACGAGGAATCACCGCCCTTCCGCTCAGCAGCTCTGTCTGAGGACAACTATTACAAGTCATGCGTTTCTAGACTCTCTCGGAGATATCGTGAAGGCTTGCAAAAACCGTCCCTGGTGATGGTCGTTCCGACCCTCAGATGTGACCACTCCTGCGCCTACTGCCAGGTCTCTCGAGCAAATCTTGATTCCAAACGCCACGACCTTGAGCTTGATGCAACAGAAGTAGCCAAATGGTTCCTCGCTACTGCCTCTAAATCAGCAAAGCTAGAGTTTCAGGGTGGTGAACCACTGCTGAGACAAGGGTACATAAGGGAAACAGTTAACGCCCTCGATACCCTTAGCGAAAATCACCGACATGACGTTGTGATTGCTACAGCACTAGGACCAGACTTGGAAGCGGACTTTCTTGACTGGTGCGTGGATAGAAACGTCCAGTTCAGCGTGTCATTTGATGGTGTGCCAGAGCTGCACGCTAGGTACCGACGATCCAATATCTTTGACTCTTACTCTAGATTCAGATCTCAGCTCGAAATCCTCCAGAACCAGGTAAGTGAGACAAACATTTCCTTTGTATCGACACTTACTGCTGAGACCGTGGCTCAGGGGGCTGCTAATTACATCGAGTCTCTAAGGTCACTCGGCATCCATAGGATTTTTTCCCGCCCCGTAATGCCCTACGGCTTTGGTCTCAAAACAGCAAAGGCCATCGGAGTAAAGGACGAGGACTGGCATCAATTCCTGCTCTGCTACATTGATGAGCTAGTCGAACTGCATACGGCCGGCATCGACTTCGTTGAGGACTTTTTCAACATCTATCTAACCAAGCTGATGCGCCCTGGAGAATCAGGTTACGTGGACCTCCAGAGCCCAGCGGGATATGCGTTGAGCGCATGCATCCTCAATTATGATGGATACGTGTACGGAAGTGACGAAGCACGAATGCTCTATGAAGTCACAAAAGACCAAAACCTAAGAATTAGTAAGGCAAATCAACCTGCAAGTAATGAGGCGCTATCCGGGCATGCACATGTCCTAAAAGACACATTCATTGAAGCAAATCCCCACTGTGATCTATGTGCTTTCCAGCCATTCTGTGGGACTGACCCCATGCACCATCTTCACGCTCAAGGTGACCCACTCGGCTTCCAGCCAGATAGTCATACCTGCAAGACAACTCGCTTTATTTGTGAGCTTTTGGCCACCCGGATTAAAGATGGCCATATTTCGCCATCGATGCTCGACAGATGGCTGAGCTAGTAAGGCGCGACACGGCCACAATATCGGACGGGGTTCTGAGCCACCCGATCTACGTATTGGGTAGAGAGCCAAAAGGCACTTCCGAGCTGGTCTCTGGCCTGATCGATACTGGCGATGGCAGATTTCAATGCACGAGATCAGGGTCAACCGTCTTCTCCTCTGAGGTCAGCGGAATTGCTGATCCCGGCGACGTGTTTTTTTCAAGTCGAAATGGCCGCTCGCTGAGGACCGCGCTCAGCCAGCGAGCCGCTCAAAACACGTTACTCGTGACAGAACAATGTGATAACAACTGCACATTTTGTTCTCAGCCACCCCGAGACGTGCCTGACTACTATGATCTTGCCCTGGCCGCTCTGTCGGAGTTTGATGGATCGGATGTCATTGGAATTAGCGGTGGGGAGCCCACTATCCACTGGGAAAAGTTTATCGGCCTGCTCTCATCTGAGTCCGCCAAGCGGCGCCCATTCCATGTGCTAACACATGGCCGAGTGCTGTCTCGTGAGGATCGTGTTAGTGAGATGCAGGCAAACGGAATAATAGACTCTGTACTGTTTGGTATCCCCGTCCATGGTGCCAGCGCAAGAACTCATGACGCGGTCACAGGTGTTGATGGGTCTTGGAATGAAACCATTCAGGGATTGATCAATCTGAGACACGTCGATGCCGCACTGGAGATCCGGATCATAGTAACCGACCAGATCCTAGGTGACCTAGATTCTGTGCTGGCGCTTCTTCACTCAAGCTTGGGTTCGTCCGGGTACAGAGTGGCCCTCATGCGACTTGAACCCACGGGCTGGGCGAGAGGTCACCTAAACCTACTCCGCCCATCAATAGAGCGGGAAGCGACCATCATTGATCTCGCCACACTGAATGCTGGCGTTCGTGGACAGGACATCTCACTTTACAACTATCCACTTTGCCTCATTTCAGAGGCTACTCGGAAGTTTGCTTGCAAAAGTATTTCAGATTGGAAAAATGTTTACCCAGAGCGATGCAGGAATTGTGATTTAAAATCCCAGTGCTCAGGAGTTTTTGCCTCTGAAAGAAACAGTGTAGTGGAACAATTAAGGCCCATTGTATGAAGCAAAATCTAAAGCTTTTGTCACTCGCGGTAGCGGCTGCCTTCTCGCACTCTTCCAGCGCAAGCGAGGGGGATGAGATGGCCCTTAGTCCAGCTCCGGAGGGTGGTCCGTTTAGCGATCTGATGCCCTCCACGCGGCCCTTAAACTCCCAGGTACCCCTGTTCTTTGCGCAGCATAGGAGCCATTCGTCTCACGGTTCACATGGCTCTCATCGGTCCTCGAGCCCAACACCGACTCCTCGTTACCCGGTGCCATCACCAGCACCTGCACCAGCGCCTTTTCCAGCCCCAACGCCACCACCCTCTCCCAAGTCCGATCCTCTTGGACAGGAGGCCAAGCCACCGCAGACGTACAAACCGACTGCAAAGGATGACCCACGCCTTATTGATAACAAAGAACTCAGGAAGCGCGTAATTAGCAGGGTTCAAATCAACCTTCAGCTCTTTGGGTACTACTCTGGAGCCGTTGATGGCGTGCTCGGACCACAGACCCGAAGCGCCATCGACATCTTCAAGATCGAGAACGGATTGCCGATGGGGAGTTACTTGGATGCTGAAACTCTGAATGCGATAGGTGTTCCGGTCGATGACCTTCTTTAAGGCTTTGGTTGGCCTATTTTGCGCAGCGTGGATCACGAAAGAGGTAGTGCTACCTGGGGGCGCCGCACTTCTGCTGAGCCGCCCGTACATGGCTGCAGTAAACGCCTGTGACATTGCAATGGAATCTGCCTGGTACGGGAGGGAATCTGACCCAGCCGAGAGATTATCTCAGGACATCCACCTGCTGGATTGTCACGAGTACGACAAGCTCCGAAAACAAATGCTATTCCTTGGACTCAACGAGTCGTACCTCTCCTGGCTGGGTTTGAGGTCCTTAGAAATACATCAGCGACCCGCATCCGAGTTGGCTGAGCAGCATCGATTCATCGAACGATGATACGAGGTCTCTTCTTACTAATCGTTGGATCGCTGATTACCGTCGCATCTGCGCAGGCTCGCGACTTAGATAGTGTTCTCGATCGCATAATCGAAGCATATGCCATAAGCGCATGTGAAAAACCTGTTACCAGTGATCTAGCTTCACTCGGAGAACATCTCTTCTCCTCGAAGGAGCTTTCAGGTGCTCGCGACATCAGCTGCAGTACATGCCATATCGAGGATGCCGGCTTTGCAGATGGTCTGCCGATGGCAATCGGTGTTGGAGGTGTTGGCGAGGGTTTGGCACGTCTCGAGTATGGCGAGGGCGCCATTGTCGCGAGAAACGCCTTCACACTAATTGGAAGGGGCCACGAGAAATTTAATACCTTCTTCTGGGACGGCAAGATCGATGTTGACGGAGAGCAAATCTTCAGCCCATTTGGAGATCAGCTCGCAGATGGGTTTAACAGTGCGCTCGCGGTAGCGGCGATTCTTCCCCTGACCGAGAGGGATGAATTCCTCGGGGAAATCGGAATGCTGGTGGAAAACGATTTACAACGTGAAGTCGGAGACGCCCTCTATCAGACGCGCTTCAAAAAGTTGGATATGGCGTTACAGCAACGGCTAGAGGATTCAACCGATATCACTGCTGCGCTTAGCCAGGCGGGCTACCAGGCTTCGGATGTGAACCTTGTTCTAATCGGTAACGCCCTGGCCGAATTTATAAGGAGGGACTTCGGCTGCTCAACCAGCCCCTGGGAAGAGTTTCTATCCGGTGAGAAAACAGCATTAACAGAGCAGCAAAAAGAGGGAGCGCTACTGTTTTTTGGAAAAGCTCGATGCGCCAGCTGCCACACACCCCCACTCTTCTCAGATTTCCGGTACTACAACCTCGCTATCCCACAGGGAAGCTTAGGACCTCACTCAAGGGCACGAGACTTGGGGCGAGCTGGCGTAACTAATAAGGCACAGGACAGATATCACTTCCGCACACCACCGTTACTCAGGGTGAAGGAAACAGCTCCTTATGGACACAACGGGGCTTTTGGAGACCTTAGGTCTGTGGTGCTGCATCATGCCAATCCAGTTTCATCCATCACAAATGGATCAGTAACGCTGCATGCCAAAGATGAGCTTAGTTACGGAAAGATTTTAGCGTTGATGTCCGAGAAATTGTCTTACATTGAAATAAGTGAAGAGTCAGAAATCAGGGCACTCGAGCAATTTTTACTTGCCCTATGAGAGGAACAGACTATGAGTAACAACCCCTTTGTAGCCGGATTACTGGTCGCGGCGATGATGGGCGGCGCCCATCACGCATCGGCCCAAAACATTGAGACTGACGCCACAAAGATCAAACGCCTGGAAGCGACTGTTGAGGAACTTACACTTCAGCTGGCGGACACTATTCAGGAGAGGAACAGACTTAGGAGTGCGCTAGCACAGGCACTAGAAGCTAAAAGCCAGGGCAGGCAAGTTGTAAGCGGTTGTGACCTAGCGGCTGGGCATAACTTTATCGCGTACCACTCGGATCGAGAGGGAATTGCTGCTGGGCACTGGCTAAGCAGGGACGGTAATGCGAAAAAATGCACCAAGGCGCAGTTACAAGAGATATCAAGGACTTACGAAATACGTTCCTATGACAAGGCCTATAAGATACTTCGCTTCGAGATCTCAACTCGTTAAGGCTAAAACGCGTTTTCAGATTTTTGCGTAAGCTTGCTTTGAATCACGTAATCCAAAACTGCACTTGCGTCCTGTGAGGGCGTGCACGCATAACGCTGTTTCCTCTTTGCCATCCACGAGTAAGGCTGAATTTCCATAGATGCGTCCTTTCTGAACACGGTGACTTGATCAAATCCAAACTTGCCATCGTTCTCTGGTGAAACTCTGACGCTACCACTATCAACTTTTCCGGTGCACGTCGTCGCGTTGCTCTCATCGGTGTCAATTTCATCCATACAAAACTTGCTGATTACGCCATTTGGATCTCGATTCATAAAAACGTACCGCTTGCGCGGTGACGTTCGGAAGCTAGGATGCGATGACGGCAGCGCGCTCCCGTTTATCGTCGGCTCACACCCCAAGGCAACAAGGCCCGTTCGACTTGGCAAATCAGCGCTAGCGTAGGATGCAAAGCTCAATAAGGGCACGGCCAAAAGTAGATTTCCAAACAGCTGCTTCATATTCATTATCTAGATCTATCTGAGCCTCAATTGGCAACCATCTGCCTCTATTCACGATAGTTGCAACATCGCGGACGGGCAAGACCAAACTTCTTGTGTACCATAGGCTGTGGCAATAATGACAAAAAAGGACAAGCCCCAATGATGACCATAGTTTTACTAGTCTCGTTTGGCATCCTGCTTCTGCTTGGAGTCTCACACTTCTTGCGGAACAAATTAGCGACTAGCCCATCAATCCCCTTCACCTACTGGTGGCAAGCTCATCAGGTCTGCCTATGGGTGATCCTGTCGGTGGGTCTGATTCAGGTTCACTTCGACTGCATGTCGCTGTGGGGTGACTGCTACGCCCACAACTATCCATACTGGGTCATGGATGCAAAGCCGCTTCTGCTGAACTCCACCAATATTTGGAACCTATTCGCGACTACAATGGTTGCGAGAAACCTGTACGTGATCTTGTTGCGTCGACGTCAGGTGTCAGAGTTGTCGTAGGGAAGATAAACTAAGAGCACTCTTTTAAGTTTCATAATCATCTTCAAGAGAGAGCAGGGCTCCGACTTCAAGATCATCCATTCGCCCAAAGCCGCACCAAGGATGACCCTCCTCGTTTACTAGGCTCCACTCATCACCAAAAACGAATGCGTCATAAGACTGATTTGCAGCATAGGAATCTGAATTGCCTAGAAGACCTGCTTCGGTGGCAACAATAGCAGCGACTGTTGCGTAACAGACGAAGAACAGGGTTTTGTATGGAGGGTCGTAACTATTCATCAGCTTTAAATTTCT
>Ga0208645_1002036_pt1 | contig 16613 bp, 26 predicted proteins | sample VirMetDEL_Sep_01_FD_184519 | JGI IMG/M metagenome (GOLD analysis project Ga0208645, IMG submission 184519) | Aqueous microbial communities from the Delaware River and Bay under freshwater to marine salinity gradient to study organic matter... | ecosystem: Environmental > Aquatic > Marine >... | reverse complement strand
TAATGAATTGTATTCAACCCGTTAACTGGCAATATTGTTATCGGGTTGACCAGTGGTTAATTCCTGATATTCAAGAAGGAATCAAACATTACACTGGAGAAATAGTTCCTTATCAAACTGAAAAGGAATATCTCAAGGGGTTATAGCTCAATCTGGTAGAGCATTCGGTTTGCATCCGAAAGGTTAGCGGTTCGAGTCCGCTTAACTCCATCTAAATACAAAAAACATCTTGTATATGGATTCCCAAATACTGGATTTAATACATTCATTCGAATCAAAAACAAAATCAAAAAGAGTAAGATACAATGAATTTCTTGCTCATGTGTATACTGTTTTTGATAAAAATATATCATTATGTTCAACAGATCGCATAATGAATAAATATAAGAAGATGAGAATTGATGTTCTCAGATATATTGTTGCGAATGAAAAAGAAATAATCACTCTTTTAAACAAGTAATGAAAAGTTTTTTCCAATTCATCTCTGAAGCACCAACCGCTGTTAATCAAGCAAAAAGATTAGGTTTGGTTAGTAATGGTCATGGTGACTGGTATACGAAGCAGGGTGAGTTTACGGCAAAAACAAAAACAAACGCAAGAACAAATAAACCAGAATTAGTTTTTCATAATAAAGGAACTAAACTTGGTAAACAAGATAGAAGGCAGAGTGATAGAGAAAGGAGATTATCTTATACAACATATGCTCCAATTTCTGCATCCTACGAGTATGGAACTGATGAATATGAAAAGGAATTGAGGGAAAAATATATTGGTGATGAAATTTTTGCGATTGGTGATTGGATTAAATGCAATACTAACCAGAAAGAGGGAAAAATAATTCGTAGAGGAACAAACTATCTCATTTGTGTCACTGAAGATGATGAAATGTTTAAACCTTGGATAAAAGATGTATTTGAGCAGGTTGTAAATGGCACTGAAAAATCGGGAGTTCCTGCCGATCAAAGACTTGTAGGAACTGATGCTTATAGGAAATATGCTGAAACTATGGTTCCTATGAGTTCTGTAGGTAAGCAATTCATAAATAAATATAGAAAAAAGTAAGAATTATCAGATCTTCCGATGAGTAATAAAGTATTTGAGGAAGCACCTCAGGCACCTCAACAACCTGCTGCTGGCGGCGGGGCTGTTGACAAGATTAGAAAGGCTGCTAGACAACTTGCATATGACACTCGTTATAAGGTGAAAGCAAAGTTTAAGGAGGGTCAAAAAACTGATCCTGCATCTTTGAAGCGTGCTTATATGCAGCAGTTAGGAGCATCTTCAGCACCAGGACCTGTTAAAGCATTGGCTAAAAAAATGCTTATCGGTGAAGAGTATGACTTCTTTGATATTTCAGAGTCACTCTCTTCTTCAAAGGATGTAGTTTTCGGTAAAGTATTTTCCGAAGGCAAAGGTCAGTTTGTTTTGAGAGTTACTGATCCTAAAGCGAAAACGACATATTATAGATCATATGGAGATCTTCAAGCTGCTAATGCAAAGAAATCTGAGTTACTGAAGAAAGGATTAAAGGTAGAGTTTACTGGTAGAAAAACCTCAGATACTTATGATAACAAAGGATCTGGAAAAAAAGGAAAACTCGATCCTGTTGGAAAAGAAGATAGTGATATTAATAATGATGACAAAGTTGATAAGAGTGATTCTTACTTAAAGAATCGCCGCGAAAAAATTGGTCAGGCAATCGCAAAAGAAGAAGTCATTTATGAAAAGGAAGAAGGTGAAAAAACACTTGATATTATGAAAGGTAAGAATCAAGTAAAAATTAATCCAAGTCTTGGAGAATCTATTAAGTCAGAAATCATCGCTAAACTTGATGCTCTGAATGCACAGAAAGTTGAAGAGTCTAAACAATCTCAAGTAATGCAGGCACAGAGAAAAGCACGAGAAGCACAAAAGAGATCAATAGAGGCTGAAATTGGTGCTATGAAAGCTCAAAAAAGAGCAATTGGCGAATCTTGTGATGAGGAAGTTCGTTATTGCCCAAAGTGCGAAAAGGAAGAGAAAAAATCTGAATGTGCTTACGGCGAAGATTATTGGGAAAAGAATTCCAGACCATCAAAGGATGGTGATGAAGATCCAAGAGGAATGAGAACCAAAATCAATCTTGCAAAAAATAAGTTGAGATCAATGGGTCTCAAGATGTCTTATGATATGGAAGGTGACTCGATTGATGAACGCACTCGTTACGCTAAAGAAACTGGTAAAGATCCCCAAACTGGAAAACCTTCTGTAAAAGGTGGTAATCCTCCACCAGCAGCAATGCGAGGTCTTGAAAGAGAACTTAGAAGCACTGGTGGATTGATGTCTTCCAGAAGGAAACCAATTCAACCTCAGGGCAAGAAAAAGACGCCTGGTGCGAAAGGATATAAAGGTGTAACACCTGTTGATAGAATCAAAGGTGAACTTGCTAAGAAAAGAGCACCTAAACCCAATCCATACAGACCAAGAGCTGGTGAATCTGATTGATTAAATAATCCTTAAGTCTACTATATACATTGTATAGTAGACTCAGGTTTATCATGTTAGGATTTTTACTTCCACTCGCAGCAAAGGTAATTCAAGATGCCGTCGCCAAAATTCCAGAAAATGAAGAACTCGGTGAAAAGTTGGTTGAGATCTGTCTTGTTATCCTTGGTAAAGCGGTTAAGCTAACCAAGACTGATATGGACGACCAACTTCTTGAGGTCGTTAAGAAGGCAATTCTTGCCAGGGAAGAGGAATAATATTATAAATATCTGTATAAAGAATTATAGGGTAAGGGAACATGGCTCTTTGGGGCAATAAAGATCTGGTATATAATGACGGGAGTGTTTCCGTCAATTTAGAAACGAAACAGGTGGTTGGAACTACTGGAGTTACAACATTTACCAACTCCGTTAATATTGGTGACGTGATCACTGTTGGTGCTGGAGCAACTTATGGATATGCCGTGGTAAGTGGAGTAACATCAACAACACTTTCCATCGACAGCACTTCTGGTTTTGTTTCGGGAGTAACAACTGTTCCCTCAGGAACAACTTATGCAATCTCGGATGAACCACTTTATACAGTAAAGGATGTCAATTATTTGGCACCGGAAGTTCAAACCGGCTTATCCACTAATCCAGTAACTCGTTCTGTATTTGGTGTAGACACTGCCGAATCACAGACTGCAAGAACTGCTAATTCTCAGTATCGCCCTGCTCATGCTGGATGGGTTGGTATCACAACTTATATTGATTGTCACGGAAATCTGAGAGTTAAGTCTGAGACTTTAGTTGCGATGGGCAAAGACTCTGCTGGTAATGGTGGTATTCAGAACGATGCTGATGGTTCTATCCTTGCTGATGATACTCAGTATCCTGATTCCTGATAACATGGGTTAGAGTATGAGATTTAGTGAATTGAACAGGAGCAATTATTTGCTCTTTGCTATAAAATTCTACGATAATCCCCAGGCAGTAACCAGGGATGATTTTGAAACCGATTTAAAAAGAATTCGTTATGTGAAAAGATTGTTGAAAAAATATAAAAACGAAGGAATTCTTAGAACACATTTAATATTAAATCACCTGACAATTCTGTTCAATGTTTTTAATGAAGCAACTGTTCCCTTGCTTTTCTACAATTTAGAGGAGGATCTATGGCCTCCTCTAAAAAGTTTTTTAGTATTTTTGAATAGAATTCCTGAGTATCCTAAAAGTGAAATTGATGATATAAAAGAAGATACTTATTGTTTAGAACAATTGCAAAAAATCTGATGAACTTAGATAAAATTATAAACATCATCAGAACTCTCAATGAGGAAGGTGTTCCTACTAATAATGCATCTAGTGGTGCAATAGCAGGATTGCCACCAGATGAACCACCTGTAAGAAAGAAGAAAAAGAAACCCCCAATTATTGCCAGAGGATTAATGCCTGGTGCTAGAACCCGTTGGAGGGGTGGAGTATAATGTTTGCTCAAGGTTCTAAAGTAGCGGTGTTGGAATCTAAACTTGATATGTATGAAGACCTGTCACGCGAAATGCTGGCAAAGTTGGAAGCGGCAGTAGAAAAGATATCGGAAGGTAATAATCGTATTGCTCAGATTCTCACTAAGCACGATGAGAGAATAGAGCAAAGTATGAAGACTGATTCTCTCATCATTAAGATGATTGATGAGTTAAAAGCAGAAAGTGAAAAAGACCATAAGATTATTCATGATAGAATTGATAGAATACAAGTAGAGATAAAAGCATTCTCAAAGTTCCGTTGGCAAGTCGGTGGAGTGCTAGTAGTAGCAGCACTTCTGATTGGTGCAGGTAGCAGATTGGCACCATTCTTCTTGACTTCTCAAGCAGCACCCACTACAATAGAAAGACAGTAAACGTCTTTGTAATGGATCTGGTTGACTCCAAGTATATTGGTCTGGTATCTTCACGTCTCCAGAAATTTAAGAAAGTAAAAAATAATCTTTATAATTTCCGTTGCCCGATTTGTGGTGACTCTCAGAAAAACAAAAACAAGACACGGGGGTATTTCTACCAGGTCAAGAATAATACTAACTTTAAGTGCCACAATTGTGGTGCTAGCATGTCTTTGAATAATTTCTTGAAGAAATTGGATTCAACTCTTTACAAACAATATACCCTTGAGAAGTTTAAAGAAGGTCACACTGGCAAAAATTTTGTAGTTGAAACACCAAAGTTTGAAACGAAAAAACCAGTCTTTAAGGAAAAAATTAATTTACCAAAGGCATCAACAAACGAGCGTGCTTCTGAATATCTTTTAAGAAGAAAAATAGATCCAAATAAATTTTATTATGCCGATAAATTTATGGAATGGTCTAATACTCAGAAACAAACTTTTGATACAATTTTTAAAGATGAACCACGTATTGTGATTCCTTTATATGACCATGACAAAAATTTAATTGGTTTTCAGGGAAGAGCACTGAACAATTCACCCACTAAATATATCACCATTATGGTTCAGGATGATGCCCCGAAGATTTATGGATTGGATAACATCAGAACAGATGATCCAGTCTACATTACAGAAGGTCCTTTTGACGCAACGTTCATTTGCAACTCGATTGCTATGTGCGGAGCTGACGTTGATATTAGTGGTTGGGGGATTAACGATGCTATCTACGTATATGATAACGAACCACGAAATAGGGAAATTGTACGAAGAATTTCAGACACAATTGAACGAGGGAGTAAGGTAGTCATTTGGCCTCAAAACATAGAGCAAAAAGACATTAATGACATGGTTCTGGCTGGAATAAATGTCATGGATGTGCTAAAATTAAATACCCACTCTGGTTTACAAGCAAAGATTAAATTTAACAACTGGAAAAAAATATGAGTAACGGAACAAAAGTAGTCAAGAGAAATGGCAGAACCGAACCTCTTGACCTGAACAAACTTCATGTGATGGTAGAAGAGGCGTGTAACGACCTCGCAGGGGTTTCTGCAAGTCAGGTTGAGATGCAGTCTGGTATTCAGTTCTATGACGGCATTACAACGGCAGAGATTCAAGAGATCCTAATTCGTTCTGCAAGTGATCTAATTGATCTAGATCACCCAAACTATCAGTTTGTTGCCGCTCGTCTGCTGCTGTTCGCCACTCGCAAGCAACTTTATGGGCGTATGCATGAGGTACCTACGGTAAAACAGCATGTAGATGAATGCATAAAAAAAGGAGTTTATGATGCAGAAATTGCGGAACTCTATACTGATGAAGAGTTTGATAAACTTCAGTCGTATATTGATCATCACCGTGACTATCTGTTCACTTATGCAGGTTTACGTCAGGTCGTTGACAAGTACCTTGTGCAAGATAGAAGCACAGGAACACTTTATGAGACGCCACAATTTATGTACTTGATGATTGCGGCAACCATCTTCTCTAAATACCCAAAGGAGACTAGGCTCGATTATGTCAAGCGATACTACGACGCAATCAGCAAGCACAAAATCAACATTCCCACACCTATCATGGCGGGGGTTAGAACTCCACTTCGACAATATGCTAGCTGTGTTCTTGTTGATGTTGATGACACCCTCGATTCTATCTTTAGCTCTGATATGGCAATTGGCAAATACGTTGCACAAAGGGCGGGAATCGGCATCAACGCAGGTAGAATCCGTGGCATCAACAGTAAAATCCGAGGTGGAGAAGTTCAGCACACAGGTGTTGTTCCTTTCCTCAAAAAGTTTGAAGCAACTGTCAGATGCTGCACTCAAAATGGCATCCGAGGTGGATCAGCGACTGTTCACTTCCCAATCTGGCACCAAGAAATCGAAGACATCCTAGTTCTCAAGAACAACAAAGGTACAGAAGACAATCGCGTAAGAAAACTTGATTACTCTATCCAAATCTCGAAAATCTTTTACGAAAGGTTCATCAAAAACGAAGAGATTTCCCTCTTCAGCCCTCACGATGTTCCAGGTCTGTATGATGCTTTTGGCACTCCTGAGTTTGATGAACTATATGTTCGTTATGAACGAGATGGATCTGTTTCGAGAAAGACTATTGGAGCTCAAGAACTATTTTTCGACCTCTTGAAAGAAAGAGCAGAAACTGGTAGAATCTACATCATGAACATTGACCACTGCAATTCTCACTCTTCCTTCATGGATAAAGTTGAGATGAGCAACCTGTGTCAAGAGATTACTCTCCCTACGAAACCACTACAACACATTGATGATGAAACTGGGGAAATTGCTCTGTGTATCCTTAGTGCTATTAACGTTGGTAAAATTAGGGATCTTGAAGATCTTAACGTTCTCTGCGATCTTGCTGTTCGGAGTCTTGATGAACTCATTGACTTTCAAGGATATCCCGTCAGAGCAGCAGAGATTGCCACCAGAGCACGTCGTTCGTTAGGAATTGGATTTATTGGTCTGGCACACTACATTGCCAAGTCAATGAGAGGTTATGACGATCCAGAGACATGGAAACTTATTCATGATTTGACTGAGGCATTCCAATATTATCTCATTCAGGCAACTGTTAATCTTGCAAAAGAAAAAGGTGCTTGTGAGTATAGTAGCCGAACAAAATATGGTCAGGGAATTCTTCCCATTGATACATATAAAAAGGAAGTGGATGAAATTGTGCCAAATGAGCTTCACTATGATTGGGAGAGTCTTAGGGCACAAGTTAAGCAGTATGGAGTTAGGAACTCAACACTGTCCGCACAGATGCCTTCAGAGAGCAGTTCCGTTGTGTCAAATGCCACAAATGGAATTGAACCGCCTAGAGGATACTTGTCCATTAAGAAGAGTAAGAAAGGACCCCTTAAGCAAATTGTTCCACAATATGGAACGCTTAAAAACTACTATACGCTTCTTTGGGAGATGACTTCTAACCGTGGATATATCAATGTCGTTGCTGCTATGCAGAAGTTCTTTGACCAGGCAATCTCTGGTAATTGGAGTTATAATCCATTACACTATCCTAACAATGAGATCCCAGTCTCTGTGATGGCACAAGATCTTTTGACTACATACAAATACGGTTGGAAAACCAGTTATTATCAGAACACATACGATATCAAGACTGACGAAATGGATGATTCCAATGAGTCTCTTGATAGTTTAATCTCTCAACTAGAAAACGCCGAGGAGGAAGATTGTGAGTCTTGTAAGATTTAAGACAAATCAAAATAAAAGTACATCGGTCGATTCTATGACCGTTTTTAACGCAGAAGAAGTTGATACTAAAAAGCAACCCATGTTTTTTGGTAAACCTCTTGGAATTCAAAGATATGATTCTTACAAGTATCCAGTCTTTGACAAACTCACAACACAACAACTTGGGTATTTCTGGAGACCTGAAGAGGTCTCTCTTCAGAAAGACCGTGCAGACTATCAGACATTACGCCCTGAGCAAAAGCACATTTTTACCAGCAATCTCAAATACCAGATTATGCTGGATTCCGTACAGGGTCGTGGTCCTGGGATGGCATTCATCCCTTATTGTTCACTGCCCGAATTGGAAGCATGTATGGAAGTCTGGGGATTCATGGAAATGATCCATAGTCGTTCCTATACTCATATCATTAAGAATGTCTATTCAGATCCCTCAGATGTGTTTGATCACATTCTGAACGATGATCGTATTGTAGAACGTGCCATGAGTGTGACTCAGGCATACAATGACTTCATCAATGCCGCACACCAGTATGATAATTCACAAGAGTGGGCACACGCATTAGAAGGAGTTTCCTATGCACAAGAGGCAAGATATGAACTTAAGCGCAAGCTCTTCAGAGCAGTTGCAAACGTTAATATTCTTGAAGGTATTCGCTTTTACGTATCCTTTGCTTGCAGTTTTGCTTTTGGCGAACTCAAGCTTATGGAAGGAAGTGCAAAAATTATCTCACTGATTGCCAGAGATGAGAATCAGCACCTTGCCATTACTCAGAACATTCTGAACAAATGGAAGCAAGGTGATGATCCAGAGATGGCAAAAATAGCAAAAGAAGAAGAACAATGGTTGGTTAAAACCTTTGAAAATTGTGTAAATCAAGAAAAACTTTGGGCAGAGTACCTGTTCAAGGATGGATCTATGATTGGTTTGAATGACAAACTGTTACAACAGTATGTCGAATGGATTGCCAACCGCAGAATGAAAGCAATCGGACTTAAACCAATCTATGACATTCCTGCAAAGAACAATCCACTACCTTGGACAGAGCATTGGATCTCTTCGAAGGGTCTTCAAGTGGCACCCCAAGAAACAGAAGTCGAATCCTACATTGTTGGAGGAATCAAACAAGACGTTACCGAAAATACTTTTGCAGGATTCTCTCTGTAAAGGAAATTGTAAGTGTAACTGCATAAAAACAGAAGATGTATTAAATTCTTATAAGGAAGCCGCTCAAGTAGATGATTATTTGTTTGGCAACTATGATGTATATGATTCATATAAGCAAGAGGGTCATTGACCCTCTTTTTTTTATAAATACCCCTATAAGGGTATTAGATAGTAGTAATGAAAGCTTTAACGCCATCAGAATATCAGGAACTTAGATCTTTATATGAAAGCATATATCTTCCTAAGATTGAAACTGTTCTTGATGAATTTACTGATGAAGAGTTAGATGAACTAACTGATGAATATATTAAAGAAGAAGTAGAATCTTTTTTCCTTGAGTGCTTGGATGAGGGATTAGATATTACTGTTCTGGAGGAAGTAATTTGTGAATCTATTGATGCTTCTTTGGAGATTCTTTCTGAAGCAACTGTGACTACAGGGCAAGGATCGAGGATGGCAGCAAGAGCTAGACTTGACCGTATGAGAAGTGCAAAAAGAGGTGAAGCTTTAAAGAGAGTAAAGTCTGCTGTAAAGTCTGTGGCTAAGGGAACAATTGGTCTTGCTGCAAGAGCAGCCGGAACCGCAGTAAGAGCAGGTAGCGCAGCTGCCACTTCTGCTAGGAAAGGGTATGAGAGAGGTAGGTATGGGTCTGGAGGATCTTCTTCCAGTTCCTCCGATGACTCATCTTCGGATAGTCAGTCTTCTACTAGTTCTTCATCTTCTAGCAGGAGGTCTTCTACCACTCCAGCAAGAAGGAAAGATGGTCTTCTTAAGAGAGGATTGAAAAAGATTGTCAGAGGTGTCGGAAAAACTGTAAGCACCGGTCTTGGTGCTGCTAAAGCAGCGTCTGATTATGTTGTCAATAGAGCAGCAAAGCAATAAATATAAATATTATTAAAGTATTAAAGATAAGAAAATGCTATCGCTATCTTCGTCTACGCTTGCTTCGATTAATGAAGCATACTCTTCAATTTATGAAGAAACTATTGAGATCGATCTTCTTGATCAAGTTGTAGAAGAAATCTCCCTTGAAATGATTGATGAGGGATATGATATTCAAGAGATTGAAGAGTCTTTTGATGATGACTTGATCCAAGAAATTATTGATGAAGCAAAAGTTTCTTATGGTCATGACACCGAAAGTCCTTCTGAGCGTCGTCAACGTGCCAAGGCAAAGGTTGGTGAAAAGAGAGCAGAAGCACGTAAGGCAGCAGTTAAAGGTGCAGTCAAGAAAGCGGGAGAAAAGGCATCTGCAGCAAAAGCAGAGGCAAGTCGCCGTGCTGGAAACGTTGCTGTAAGAGCAAAGGCAGGTGTTACCAGAGCAGCCATGAAGGCGACTAATGTATCACCAATGGATGTTCCTACAAAGGCAGGTAAGCAGCGTAAGTCGGCAGATACTTTTGTTGCTGGTCGTAAGGCAGATAGAGATTCTGCTAAGGCAGTCATCAAAAAGAAAGTTGGTGATAAGTATAGAGGTGCTAAAGCAGCAGCAGGAATTGCCGGATCTATCGCCAAGGACGAGGCAAGAAGAGCAGGACGTTCCGTTCAGCACAAGGCAGAAAAAGCGGCACAAGCAGTTAAAGATGCTCCTGGTAAGGCAGCAGGTGCTGCTAAAAGAGGTCTTAAGGGTCTGATTAAGAGGGGTGCCGAGAAGGTTGCTAGTGCTGCTGGAAAGGTTGCTAAGAGAATGACTGAGGAAGTTGAAACCTATGATGTAGTGGTCGAGTTCTTGTGCGATCAGGGCATCGCAGAGAACCTCCAGGAGGCACAATGGATGATGGTCAATGAAGTTGACTCTGAAGACATTGATACTATTCTGGAGGCATATGGACTTGATGAGGCAGGGAGAATGCACAGTGCATCTGCACAACAAGCAGGATTCCAGAGAATTAAAGATATTGAATCTGGCGGATCAGGTGTTGGTAAAGTTAGAAGTGATGATGAAATTAGAAAAGAAAAGGGTGGACAAGCATTTTTAGATAAACTTGCTGCAACAAAGAAAAAAATGAAGTGATATAAAACTCACATAATCTATCAAGGGGGTTGACAACAACCCTCTTTTTTATTAGACTGGGTTTGTCGCCGTTAAAGATAAATAATAGCTCATTGAGATCTATAAGATGAGCTATGAGAATCCATGGAGATATGATGGCAAAGTTTTTGACTCTGATGATATTGGGAACTACTTTGGCTTTGTTTACTGTATTACCAATAAGTACAACGGACGATCGTACATTGGTAGAAAGTATTTCTGGTCGTTTAGAAAACCTCCTGGAAAGAAAAGAAAAGTAAAACAAGAATCAGACTGGAAAAAGTATTATGGTTCTTGCCCAGAGTTGAAAGAGGATATAAAATTATATAACAAAGAGAATTTCAATAGAGAAATACTGAGTCTTCATGAAACTAGAGGTCTTTGTAATTATGAAGAGACCAAACAGTTGTTCTTAAATAATGTCTTATCTGAGTCACTTGACAACGGAACTCCTGCATACTATAATTCCAACATTCTCGGTCGCTACATGCGAAAAGATTATGGTAACTTTGGAAGACACTCTGAAGACGACTCATGATTGGGCAGTTGACAGAATGCACACTCTATGCGAAATAGAGACCTATGACGTGTTAGAATCCGTAGAGAATGCTCATGCAATTCAATCAGAGTTTGCTGAATGGTTAAATCCTGATATTGAAGACCATGAAATTTATTCTTTAGAGTATATTGGAGAAGAGTAATTTTTCTATATACTTTGTGCCAAACAAGTGCGATTTGATTTGGATGTCGATTTCAATTGATTTAATGCTTAAAAAATTCATTGCTGCTTCAATTCTTGTCACTGCTTCAGCTGCTTGTGCTTATCCAAGTATCAGTGAAATCAAGAATCCTCCTGCCGTTGATGTAACTGTCAATGCAGAGAAAGCAGTTCCTATCGAAGTGGTAGAAAAAACTTGGAAGTGCCCAGGATGTAATACTAATGAAAAATATGTCCTCGAAAAACTCCAAGAGAAAACCAGAATCTCAGATCGCAATGCTCTTGCTACGATTATGGGAAACATTAAATCGGAAAGCAACTTCCATCCCAATATTTGTGAGGGAGGTGCTAGAGTTCCTTACAATCGTTGCTATAGCGGTGGTTACGGGCTCATTCAGTGGACCTCTACGAACCGTTATCTGGGGTTAGGTAAGTTTGCTAAGAAGTATGGTTATGATCCTTCTACACTTGAAGGTCAGACAGCATACATGATTAACGAGTATACTTTCCAGAAGTATCTTCCTGAATTTGAAGGTAATGGTCAAACAGTTGACCAATATATGGTTGCTGCTTACTATTGGTTGGGTTGGGGCATCAAAGGATATCGTCAACAGTATGCATACGATTATACTAAAAAACTTGTCTGGTCATGATCAAAAAAATAATCAAGAGTATCAAAAAGGTATTCATTCCCCGCAGTGAATTTCTCATTGAGGAGAAACCTAAAGAAAATTATGTTGGTGTTCCTGCTCCTGTAAGCACTCCTACCGATTCATGGTTTTCTAAACCAGTAAAAACCGAAAAGGTTATTGCCTACGAAAAGCACGTTGCTCAAAAAATTGAGGAGCAGAAGTTTATTGAGGCAGCACAACCCAAAAAAGAAGCACAAGATATTCATCAACAGATGTATGCTCGTGCTTCCAAACACTGGGCAACTTGGCAAGAGAATGTTGGAGGTTCCGAAAACTTCCAGTCTGGTCCTGGTGGTTGGAACTCTGGTACTGGTATGGGGCAGTTTAAATGAATGAAGACTGGCGTTATTCTGATGAACGAATGAAACTTCGTGAGCAAGCACTTAACTTATTGCTAACAAGGTTTGGTAGTGAGTTGGATAGTGAAGGAGAACCAGTATACTCAAATCAATCAATCTATGAGTGTGCTCACGACTGGGTATCACAAGGAAATATGAATACTTTTGGATTGGTTAAATACTATCAGGCGTATTACACATCATGAAAAAATTACTGCTTGGGTTGATTGGTTTATCATTAGTTTCTATACCTGCCCTTGCAGGAGAATCTAAACTTAAGAAAGGATTCTATACTATGGATGCCATGGGTTGCATGATCACAAGAGAATGCACCAAAAATGTCCGACGAATCCAAAGTATCAACGATATTCGTAAAGAGTTTCCTAATTCTAATTTTGATCTTGTTGCTGACGAGTTTGACTCGATGCTGGTATCCCTTGATAAGATCGGAGTTATGGTTTTTCTAGCAGATGAAAAATATTTTCCTGTTGGGCATCGTGGCGTTTATCATACAGTGAGTAATAATTTTTATTTAAATGATGCCTTCATGCATCGTCAGGGTGTATTGATGAGTGTAATGAGGCACGAAGGTTGGCACGCAGCACAAGACTGCATGGCAGGAACAATCGAAAATTCTATGATTGCTATTATCAAACCTGAAGAAGATGTTCCTAGTATTTGGCGTGAGATGGTAGAGCGCACATATCCTAGTTCTGCTGTGCCTTGGGAAGCAGAAGCAACATGGGCAGGTAAAACTGAAGGCATGACAATGAAGGCACTTGAATCTTGTGCTGTTGGTAACATGTGGGAAGTTTATGAACCAACTCCATTAACTAAAGAATGGTTAGTTGAAGAAGGTTATTTACCTAAATAATAACATCCGAAATTTTTCGGAAGACCACCCAAGACAAATTCTTTGAAAGCTTTTTGTTTTATAATGTAGAATTTGTTGTTGGAAACAAGAATTTACATATGACACATTTAACGAGAGATGTGTTAATCAAGACCATCGTTGCTGAAGAAATGGTAGGTTGCGGTGGAACTGATTATGTCGAATCTCTAAAAAGTGCATATCATCGATGGGAACACGAATCAAGTGAAACCCTCTGTAAAAAATACAACAAAATAAACAATACGAAGATCACAGTTGAAGTATTGGCTCCCTAAATAGCAGAGCCTTGCTCTTATCAGATGCCGGAAGAAGTAAAAGAAGTTTCTAAAGAAGAAGAGAAAAAGAAAGGTTTATTTGGTAAAATAAAAGCAGCTGCTGACGATCACGAAGGTCAGTTGGAAGCAATCAGCACTATGGTCAGACTTGGTATTCTCGTCTGGTCTGGTGGTATTTTGACTCTTGCCTATATTAAACTTCCTGCTGCATTGGGTATTCCCGAACAGAAACTTGATCCCACTTTCATTGCATCTGTTTTCACTGGGGTTTTAGCTACCTTTGGTGTTCAGACTGCGAAGAAGTCTGGCGATGGAACTATGAAGATGGGTGCCGCTTCTGGTGGTGTATCTAAAGCAGACTTAGAAAAACTCATTGCTGCTGCAGCACAAACCGCACCTGCTCAAACCATTCGTATCGAGCAAGCACCTCTTCAGATTGCAACTGCTGCTCCTAAGAAGGACGGCGAACCACCTGTAATGCCTACGGTCTAATACCATGATGTTCTTAACGATGTTTATTGTTGGTCATATGGAAATCGGCAATGGGATTTGTCGAACTGATATGATGCTTTATGACGAACCAATTTCTATTGAATATCCCTGTGAATATTATTCTGAACTGAAAGATTTGGATATTAAATTACAAGGTCAGTAAAATGGCATTTAACAGAAAGACTGATGTTCCAGAAGTATTGCCACCCACACCACCAAAAAGATTCTCCACAAAGAATATTGCTATTGGATTGGGTGTGGTATTTGGTATTGCTCATATTGGTATTCTCGGTCATTTGTTGAATGCTGTTAGACCGCAGTATCCAGTAATTAATTTTCCACAGGGAGATTATTCATCCTATAAAGTTGAAGCAACTAGGGATGGATATAGAATTGAATATAGAGCAAATGACCCTAGAGTTTTACAATCGGAAAAATCACTTCAATTAGATGCTGCTAAGAAGGGTTTATTTGGTCATAAAGTAGAGCATCGTAAGGAATATCGTATTGACCAATATACTATGGATGGTGTTAGAAACTTAGGAGGTGGCGCTGACGCCGAGGGAAAGTCTGCAAAAGACATAGAGTGCATCGTGGCGGACGCTGGAGCACGGAGTCAAGGTGCAATGGCAGGTAGTGCGATTGCTGCTGGTGTTGCTGTTCCTGCTATGATGAACATACCTTATATTGGATGGTTGGCATCTGGTTGGGCATTGTTGCTTGGGCAGAAGATGGGTTCGGAAGCAGGGTCACAAGTTGGTAAAGTATTTAATGATTGCTAAAAATTATAGGAAATGACGATGAGAGATATAAATGATCCTGTCTGGTCTGTAATCATACTTCTGTGCTGTGGATTAGCATTTACGTTATATTGTGTCATATATATCTTACACCTCGCATTTCAGGAGATGGAAGAGGATGTCCAAGCGACTCAAAGCAAAGAAGAAGGGCAAACAGTCCAAGCAGTTTCAGGGGAATGCGACGGCGAAGAAAGCTAAAAACGGAGGTAAAAAGTAATGGGAGCAATGACACCACCTAGCAGGAAGTCCTGCTATAATTTCCGAGTAGTGGAAATAAATAGGGTTGTAGACGGTGATACAATCGATGTCACTATTGACCTGGGTTTTGACCTTTATAAAAAAGAAAGAGTCAGAGTGGCAGGAGTCGATACGCCAGAGAAACGAACTAAGGACGATGAAGAGAAGGCTCTTGGGTACGACGCAACCCACTGGCTCGAAGACAAGCTCAATGGTGCTATCGCTGGTGATGATGACCTCGTTATTAGGACTGAGCTTGTTGGGGGTGTTGGTAAATACGGTAGACTCCTGGGATGGCTTTACATCGGAGACGCAGAAGTCTCTCTCAACGAAATGATGATTACCGAAGGATATGCTTGGGCATATGACGGAGGAACCAAACAGAAGAACTTTGAGGAACTCAAAGAGATTCGCAGAGCACACGGAACTTTAGTGGAGTAATCCAATGCAAAAACTAATTAATTTACTTGCCCTTGCTTCATTCGGAGTATCTGCTGCCGTCGTCGGTGCAGGTGCTTATGTGTATCTTAATAAGGATACACTAATCGAAAGTGCAAAAGAAGCAGCAATCAAACAAGTTACAGCATCTGTTACAGAAGCACTTCCTGGTATGATTAGTGGTGCTATGCCCAAGATGCCTAGTTCTACAGGTGGTATTATTGACGCAAAACCTGCTATTCCGGGTTTTTAATACTATACATAATACTAGTATTGGTATTTTGATATGACTACAACTAGAAGAAAAAATAGAGATACTGAGGGAAAGTTTTTCCTTTATGTTTTCTTTTACCACCTCTATTCATCTTTACTGAATCTTTTTAAGGATGATTAATGCCCGAGATAAGAGAAATCCAAATCAGGAGTCTGGATATACCTCCAGTTCCTGATTGGTTAATGCAATATCCACAGGCAATACCACCAGTTGTTCCAGTAACACAAAACATTGGAACACCGATAGTTGATATGCCTGGTTGCGTAGAAGCACACCCTGATGGTGGTCCGCAACTGGCACAAGACGACCCAAGAGGTGCTAGGACTTATTGTGATGGAAGTGTACCATCATTCAATCCTATTAACTTTGAACCCAATCAAACTCTACCGACTCAAAAACCGAAGGTAGATACGAGGCAACCTGATACTCCCCCTGTTCCTGAGTTGCCGATACCTAAAACTCCTCCATCTGGTGTGGTAGTTCAGTGTCCCACACCATCACAACAGGCAAAAGAACCTATTGGGACAATGATTCAAGGTTTTAGGAAAAAGGTAAGTGGATATCAACTTGTAGGAAATGAGTGTATTCAACTTACAGAAAAAGTCCCTTTACTCCAAC
>Ga0208645_1002034_pt1 | contig 16626 bp, 13 predicted proteins | sample VirMetDEL_Sep_01_FD_184519 | JGI IMG/M metagenome (GOLD analysis project Ga0208645, IMG submission 184519) | Aqueous microbial communities from the Delaware River and Bay under freshwater to marine salinity gradient to study organic matter... | ecosystem: Environmental > Aquatic > Marine >... | reverse complement strand
TGCAAATGCATCTCCATCAAGAGCAGTTGCGTGTAAAAACATGTTTCTTTTTCTACCAAGAGCTTGTGGTGAATATGATCGTATTTCTGCTTCTTCTTTTAGTGTTTTCTTTTTCGTTTTGAGAAAAGAAGACAACTGAGATAATGTTTTCTTTCCGCCTAAGTGACGTTTTCTATTATCTCTTCGTTTTAATATATTATCACTATTATCATGATATTTTTTTGTATATTTTTTCATGTAAACGTACCACCGTCAATACTGTTCGAATTTATCCACATTCCATCCATATATGATAAATAATCTCCATTTTGTACATCAGTCGAAATATTAACATTTTGTATATCTTCTAAGGAATTAATAGTTAAATTACAACATTTGTCTACACATTCAGATAAAGATTGTATTGTTTGTAATATTTGCTCTGCAAATGTTTGAGTAGCGACATCTATTTTTCCATCCGAATCTATTGTAAAATTAGATAAAAAATCATAATTTACCCAATTTTCACCATCAAAAACCAAAAAATCACTAGTTTGTAGGTTAGTATTTAGTTGTACGTCAAGTAGATCTGTTATATTTGTCGGAACAGTCCATCCCTCTGTTATTTGTGGACATTCGTTCCAAGGCTTACCCCCGTCTGTATCTCCAACATATACTTCTATTTTTGTTGTACTATCCGTATCACCATATCTAACAACTCCAAATTCTCCTTTTTCTAATCTAGGAGTATCTGTAGGAGAGATCCAATTCTCATAATCATCGAATCTTAATTTTATTCTTGTGTGCATTATAGAACCCTAATCTATTGCATATTTATGATTATTTATAAGTATTTATATAAACAAGTATTTCTATAAAAAATCAAAGAATTTTACTAAATTTTGCTCTTAATTTTGATACTTGATTATTCGTCCAACTACTTGCACATAGATGAATTCCGTATGATTTTATGTCATATTTTAGAAATTTTTGCAACTCTGGATGATCTAATATTGTACAAGAATTATAATTTGTTTTTTTATTTTTGGCTAATTCATTTATTATATTTTGTTTTATTCCATCAAATTCGACAGGATTAAATACAGAAGAATCACATAATTTTATGTTTTTTTTATTAAATTTGTTATATTGTGTTGTCAAAAATGAAGGACCAGATATATTCAGCACAGATTCTTTTTTTACTTCATCTATATTCTTTTCATATTCAAATACAACATTTATAATATGTTCCCAGAATTCATGTCCCGGCTCAGATGCAAATAAACAATTTCCTACAACTAAATTTGCCCATTCATTGACTAATACACAAGATTCATTTAACATATCGAAAGGCTTTTTAAAGTAATAATCTATATCGGAATATATACCACCTTCATTATACATCACAAAATACCTAAAAAAATCAAGTTTAATGATCTTTTTAGGCAATTTTGAAAATGCTTTATAGTATTTTTTATTAAAATTTTTCTTTATATATTCATCAATGTCTGAACGATCATTGTAAAATTTGTAATCAAAATCGGGGTGTAGTTTTTTTATTGTGTCTTGACACTTCTTTAAAGTAGGACAGACATCAACGCAGTTTTGATTTATAAATGTTTGGTGTATTACTTTTGGTATCATGGTGGAGGACTACTATCAGAACCATCTCCATCTGCAGCACATTCTTCATTACAAGTGGAAGAATCTGTGTAGAGTCCATAATCCTCACAGGTTTGTCCTGTATCTACTTGTACACTCACAGAATCACAGTTCCCAGAATTACATTGATAACATGTTATTATTTGCTGGTTGTATGGATTAGGATTGTCGCTATCATATTCATCATCTGAAGGATAAACCACAAACCCTGATGGAACACCATCGCTTGATATTATTGGACGCTCATATTCATTATCTGGTGTGGTATATAACATTGTACAAAATCCCCCACTTGAACCGCTTGCTACAAGTGTAGGATCAAAATGACACCCGGATATTTCAATATTCCATGCTGTGTCAGGATCATCATTTCCTATGACACAAAATTGTAATTTGCATATATCTTTTATATCATATTCATAATCTGTTTCTGGATTGTCTGAAAAAACAAAAGTATATTCATCAAAGTCGTTTTCGGTGGATATAAATCCTGTGTCTAGTATAAGTTCATCGGTACTATCTGTTTGTTCTGCATAAAGACCATCTCCATCATTATCAAAAAATACAATTAATTGATCTGGTATTACATAGGTTTTAAATTTTACAGTTATTGTACAAGTGCCAGGGCAAGGTTCACACAAAGGAAACCAATCGTTGTTTGTTGGTTTTGCTGAAATTTGGTTGTATAATATATCATAATCAGAGTTTTGTATATTAGAATATGTAATAAATAATGCTTTCACATTACCATCTTCTTCTCTTACAAATTCTTTAGCATTATAACAATTAGTATTCAATAAGAATTTCCAATTTACGACTCCCTCTGTAAAAGGAGGACATTCTAATTGTGGAGAACATGCAGGGGGAGATAATAAATTCCCATTACATAGATATGAACTATTAATTTCGTCATATGGGTGCATTTTTATAAAACAAGGTGAACATGTCTGATCTGTGTTATCTAAACATGTTCCATCTATGAATCCACAGGTTCCACCAAACCAATATGAAAATCTATGATTCCAAACATAAACCCCCTGATACACTCTTAATCTTGGATTTTCTGCTATTATTTTTGCATATTGTTCTATTTGTAATCCTTTTGGTGTTATTGTACTGAGGTATCCTGTTGGAGTATTATGATATGTTAGATCTACTACTGTTGCTGTTATATTCCCAACATAATCATCAAAACAAGGAAAGGTATTTATAAATCCTTCACCACAATGTCCTTGTCTATTATCGAATCCGTATTGTGTTGCATAACCTAAAAGAAAATTTTTATTTAAACTGGTTGGCTCATTAGTAGGGGTATATGTAAAAGGACAATCCTGTGTATATGCCTGTGTTGTTATATTTTCTAAGAAATTATCATAGAAAGAAGTACTAGTATATGGAGAAGATGGGACTTTAAGTTCTAAAGTATCAACACACTGTATAGCATCTAACGGGGTTTGGTCTGTTGATCCTTCTCCTATAACTGTATGTAAAGAATCAGGATAAGAATGTATTTCTGAGTCAGGATTTTGTGAAGTGCATCCGTTTACGTTTTCTAAATTGCAATATTGTGATATATTATTTAAATATCCTAATATTGTTTCCCATGTTGATTTTTTTGAAATATTATTGAAAATTACAAATTTATCCATTATCCCTCCAAATAGTAAAATTCAATACACAGATTTTTTCAAATTACTCACCTGGTACACCACCACCACCACCACCACCATCACCATCACCAGTTCCTCCTCCACTAAATACTTCTCCGTCTGGGTGAGGACTGTCACCGACATAGAAGACAGGACCGTTTACAGTATAGTCAGCATCTGTAGATTCTATTTTATTTTCTCCTGAAATAGGCTCTACTCTTACTCTATTTAAGTAGACATAAAAAGGACTTTCTATAGGAGATGGTCCGTCTTTATCTAAAATATAATAACCGGCTCCTTCTCCTATGAAATCTGCGTTTGCGATTCCTTGATAAATCAACCTATTAAATGGATATATACTATTTGCTTCTTGTCTTTTCAGACCTATTAGTGGTTTTGATCCATAGAATACATATAGTAATTTAACTTTACCATTTGCATCGACAAAATCAGAGGCATTATAATTTTCAAAATTCAAAAAGTGAACATAATCAACAGTTGCTTTTTGTACTTCTTCTATAGGGAGTATTTCTTGAAGGACTTTGGGCTTTGCTCCATAGCCAGCAGGAGGGAAGTGAATAGTATCACAATATACATCAACTCCACAGAACCTTCTTGCTAAATCTGCACAATGTCTGTTCCATCCTGTTGAAGTATAATTACCAAGAATCACATCATCACTACAAGAATATGTGAATGGCTGGTCATTGGGACTATCAGGGATGCGGAACCATGACAATGGATTATTTACATAATCAAAACTAATCTGACAACAACAATTGTAATCATGAGGACATCCAGGAGTTACAAATTTGTATTGCTTATCTGAATATCGCCATTCTCCTGTTTCTTCACATTGATGAAGTGTGGGGTTGAATCCTATAGTACTGTTACTGCTATATCCACAATTAGTAATTCCACAATTGTCTCCATTCCAGGCCTGTACATATGGTGTGCATGTACTTCTTATTGCCCAGTAAGGATAAACTCTATTTAAATTAATACCATTTACAATAGTAGTTTGTCCTGCACAATTTCCGACCCATACATTATCAGTATGATTATAGACCCATATTCCTTTATCTACATGTAAATCAGGATCATCAGATTCGACTACTAATGTTTCTAAGATCCTTAATCCGTTTATTCCATTAGTAAGTCCTAGTTCATTAGCTTGATCGTCACCATCCCAACTGTTATCATAACCACTATTATCAATAGAATTGTTGTACTCTGTTTCAACTATTGCAGTTGCTACTTGCCCGGTTCGTATTAATTTTTGTGTTGGGGTGTCTGTATTACCTACTGTTAGTTCGCATAAATTGCCACTTTTTAATACAGAAAAATTAGATATATTTAATATATCACCGCCATATGCCCAAGTTGTAGGAGTGCTTTCACAAGTAGGAGAACAACATCCTCTAAGAGGATTATATCCCATTTTTAACATACAAATAGAAAACGTCTCATTTGCTGTAAATGTTTTAGTGAAATAACCAGTTTTTAATGTTGTGTTCGGGTTTCCTATTATGGATGACCCTGAGACGGGACCACCTGTTTCAAGAACAAAAATCCCATCATCACTTTCAATTCCAAGTATGGGCATATTAGAAAGTGTTTCTCTATCAAATCCTGAAGTATCAGTTGGGAATTGAAAAATATGCTGAATACCATATTCAAAAGAAATTATACAATCATACGGAATTTGTATTGTATATTTTGTCATAGAAGTTAATGGGTTTGTTCTTGTCGCAAAAGGCCAATTATTGCAATTATAACCGGGCCAAGCTACATCATTGTGTGTTATACCAGCAAAAGTTAAACCGTTAAAATCAGAGTTCGTAATACTTCCTCCTGTACTGTCAGGAAACTCTCTTTCTTGCCATTGTCCCAAAGCATTTTGAACATAATCCTTAACAACCCAATTTATATGGCTTAAATCTCCTTCAAAACCGTCTTGTTCTCTATTTGGAGGGGGCGTGTATATAAAGTCTCCATCAAAATGACCAGATATAAAGGTTGTAGGAGTGCTGTTGGATGTTAAGAAACTATCAAAATCAGAAACAGATAGATCATGTGAAGCAAAATATAGTGATCTATCGTTTAAAGCGGATGTTATTTTGCCATATTCTTCAGGAACACCGCATGTACTAAGTTCTCTTCTCTTTGGTCTTTGTGAGATAGAGTGACCATTACATAATTGACTAGGAGTGAGTACATCAAGACTTGTTAGATATGAATAAAATGGAGTACATTTTTCAAATTGATATGCGATTTTTTGAAGTCGTACAATAATTGTTCCTGTATCGTGATCAATACATTCCCTAAAAATTGCTTCTGAAAAAATAATAGTATTGTCTTCGTTTATCTGACCAAAAGACAATGGAATCTCAACATTATCTATCCCAGCAATCAGACCTTCATTACTATTAAATAGAATAGGTGTTGGAATCCAAGTTGGCTCTAAACCAGTGGAAAGAGAAGTTGTTAATTCTTCGAATTGTGTTTTTCCTGGATGATATATCCAAGCGATATATGCAAATTGTGCATCTTCATCTGCAGAGCCTTTAACAAAATTACATAGAGGAGCCCCTATTCCCCCATATACTGCTCCATTGCAACAATTGCCATTAATACAATTAGATTTTACTTCTTCGGGACAAAAACCAAGATTTAATGTATTTCCACTGACATTATCTGCATATTTTGGATTATTCCAATTAAAACAAGACATACTTACTCTAAAATCATAGACTACTTGTGGTTTTTTTGCAATACCATATCCCCAACTATTAACATAAGATTTAGCAGCAATTACAGGCATACCATTAATAGTATATCCTTTATTTTTTTCTGTATTTAGTAGAGGGGAAATTGTATTAAGTGTTTGTGCGCTTGGTTCTATTGATTTTGTTTTGAAATATTTAATACCAGGAGAACCACCATAGCCCACGGAGAGATCATCTACTGTGGTTGCAGTTGATGCTTGTTGTAATGTTCCTAAAGTAACTTCAAAATCTGTTATTTTTCTTGGATCAAAATTATTACCGACTATAAGTGGACTTTGTTGTTGTGGAACATAAATAGAACAATCGAAAGAAAAACAATCTCCATTTGCATTGTCATTATTTTGAATATTTAATTCACATGCATTTAAATCGTCTGTATTAAGACAATCTCTGATTGGTGGACCTTCTGATGAATCCGTAGAATCTGTTATTTGATCTGTTGGATTATCAGTTTCTCCTCCTCCTCCCCCTCCCCCTCCTTTTGGTGGGGGATCGGGTATTGCATTTGCTATATCAAATAAAGTAGATTGTCTTGCTGTTCCAGGGAAATACTCTTCGTAATATTCATTATTGTTCATTTTTTCTTCCGATTTTAAATATTAAAGGATGAGGCGTTTCCACCATTGAGTTCACTTGTATTTATCCATTTTGATCCATTAGAATCATATGTCAATAATGATCCATTTTCTATAGTTGTATCAAGTTCAATTGTAAATGTACTCCCATTTAATATACTAAGAGAAGATTGAGAAGATTTTTCTGTACTTCCTCCTTCTAGCCTAATAAACCCATATGTCCCTGATATTATATCAGTAAAAATCCCATCATTTATTATGAGACTAAATCCATTATAAGTCTTACCTATTAGATCTTGATTGCCATCAAGAGTAACAACCCGATTACCAATATCAATCGTATAATCATATTGTGAATTTTGATTATTAACAACAATATTATTTGGATCTAGTGACGTTATAGTAGTTGGTGAAAATCCTTCGAATCCATCAGTTCCAAGTGAAGCAAGAAGTAAATCAAGAACAGCCTGAAGTGAAGATTCTCTAGCAACATCTAATTCACCATCTGTATATTGTGGAAACAGATCAGCAATGTATTCTAGATTTACAGAAAGAATAGCAGTACTGTCTGTGTTGCCTATATCAAGGAATATACCATCACCTGCTGTAAGGACTCTTTCATTATCAAGACCAAAATCTTCTCCCCATGTTATGAATTTTGCATTTGGTGATGCACCACCTATTCCGTCTGTGCTATTAAAATCAGGAATAGTTGTTGCAACCCAATTATTACCGTCCCACATCAAAAAGTCATTAGGTGCTTTACTGCCTAAAGTATCTACATTCCCTAAATCATCAAGATCTCCAATAAAATCAACAACAAGTTCTCTTTTGGCAGAATTCCAAGAAATGTCTATCGTGCTTGTACTGGTAGTAGTAGCGGTAGATATAGGAGAAGCAGTAAGCCAATCTGTTCCATCATAAATTAGAGAATCACCTTCTACCAAATCTGTCGTATTTACATCACTTAGGTTGTTTACTCCACCAGTGAAATTAACAGTTAGTGTTTCTGTACCAGAATCCCAATTAGAGGTTATTCCATTTGAAGAAGAAGTATTAATAGTTGTTATTCCACCTCCTCCTCCTCCGTCTGTACCACCACCAAAATATGTCGGTTGCCAATTACTATCAGTAGTTGATCCTTCTTCTACACCTAGACAACGATGGTGTTGGTCTGTTGCTATATCATATACAACCATACCCTCTTTTCTTCTTGCTTGACCTATCCAATCATTGATATTTGGTTTTCCTGTTTCATTTGTGTCAATAACAACATAACCACCTTTACCATAAATATCTTCATGTGACCATAAATCTGGATTTTCAGGATTAATTAATTCTATATTACTTGAAATTACAATAGCCATTGTCTATTTCCCTTTTAAAATAAATATTTTATGATGGTTTTACGTCTATTTTTGCTGACACATAATTTAAACCTGTTTGGGCAGAATAAGAGGTTGGAGTATTTGATCCTCCTATAACGGTGAATGCTTTATAACTATAGTTTTTACCAGAAGAAGTATAATCAACATGATTAGATGTAGAATCAATAGGCAAAAAACCAGTTTCTGGATTGGTTGCATCAACAGGTATAAATGCTCTAGGAACACCATTAGACCATCCATATAGTTCAAGATCTTCATTATCGTTATCTTGACTACTAATTAATAAGTATAGATATCTAAATTCTTCATTAGTACCTTGTATTGTTAGGTCATCAAATGACCAATAAACACTTAAAGCAGAATTATTAGCTAAATCATATAATTCTGTAAGATTTGTTAACCCGCTATTTTGATATAAAGTATTTTTAGAATCTGGTGTTGTACCTTGGGTAAAAATGCTTGAAATAGTTGCAGCATCCAATATGGTGTTAGATGTGAAACCAAATACTTTCCATCGATATTTTTTAGATAATGCAGTTGCAAAACCACTTAATGGATCTTTAATAGGAGGAATTGTGTTTCCATCATCATCTGTTGTTTGACTGGTTGCATATGCTGTTAAAGTAGCAGATTGGCTTCCAACACCAAACCAACCAGAAACTGGAGTAGGAGTTAAAGTAAAAGAAGATGTTTCTGCTGTTGTACCATTTGAACTACTAGCACTAGTCAAAGGAAGAGTTACTGATGAGGTAAATCTAGTAGTAGCTTGTGCTGTTACAGTATCAACACCAACTGTAGAATTTGCAGAAACAAGAATTGCCTTTGCTGTTACTCCTGTTATAGGGATTGAATCATTATTAATGAAAACTTCTTCTATAGGAGCAGAACCAGCAGAACTAAAACTGACATCAAAGGTTGATTCATAATAATTAATATTAATAGTGCCGTCTGTATTTCGTGATACGGATATTTTGTTTCCACCGCCGATTAGTTCATCAAGTCCTCTACCATACCATTGGGTTCCATCCCAATAAAGAACTTCACCGGGTTGAAGATCAGTAAAATCTATATTCCCCCCTGGAACTCCTGATGTTGATATTTCTGGTGCAGTGCTCCATGTTATAGGAGTAGTGCTTTCAATTCTTTCAATTCCTACTCTAACTGTTATTGTGCCATCTGTTTCTTTCGCAACAGCAAATTCACCTGATAAAAGTTCAGGATCTTCTGTATCCCATACAGATCTATCATCATACCGTAATCTAATTCTTGTAGCCATTAAATTCCCCTTTTTATGCTATTAATCTCTGATTATTTATAATTTTATTTTCTTTCGTTTTTTCCAAGAAAAAATTACAAGTTTCAGGATAAGTCTTCATTATTTTAAGTAAAGATATTGTTTGTTTGTGTAGCACTGGCGTATTGATGATTTCGTCATAATTATTTTCTACAATTTCTTTCAATAATAAATCTCTATAAGAATCACCAAAAAGTCTGTTTCCTTTTTGGTGATTTATTCCTCGAGATTTCTGATATTTTTCTATAACAGAATCTATATTTTCAATGTATGTTCCTATTCTGAAACCTTCTTTTTCAAGAAATGTTTCATATTCTTTTTTCTCTTCCTGATAAAGACCAAAAAGATATTGTAAATTTTTTTTCCAATCCATAATACTACTTTCTTTTTAATGAATTCGTTACACTATTTATATTTTTTTAATTTTCTAATTCTTGAATTTTCTTCTCTCAACATTTCTATCTCTGAATACAAATTTTCCAATTCCACCGGAAGAAGCATATGTTTAGGCCAATATTTTCTTGGAAGAACTCCATCCACAAAGTCTTGCCATATCTTACGTTGTGCTCTTATTTTTTCTTCTTCTGTGCTCATGATCAAAGACCATATCTGTTTTTATAATATCTTTCTGCTTGTGTTCCCTTGACACTTGGGTTGTTTATTATTTTTTGCATGACATCCCGGAATCCTCCTTTTGCATCTCCATCAACTCTATGATTTGTGTCGATTGCCATCCCAGGATTTGATAAAATGGTTTGTGATACGGTTTTTTTCTTTTCACATTTAGGACAAGGTTCTTTTTCTGGTTTCTTTCTTTTTGAAACAGAAAGAAATTCCTCAAAGGTATGACCACAGTCGTTACAGATATATTCATAATTTGGCATAATTAATCTCCTTAAAAGTATGTAGGAAATAAAAAACAGCAAATATTAAATTTGCTGTTTTCTATTCTATTGAAAATATATTATTTTAGATGAAATCATTCACTGGGGCTTCTCCTAATTCAAAAACAAAATCTGCAGTATTCAAAACGTCTACATCGTTTGTATCAGTAGCACCTGAGAAATCAGGATTAACATACACACTATCGTCTATAGAATATGGTTTATTGAATGGTGGTTTTATAGAATTTGCAAATTGTCTTGCTGCATCCATTCTGCTAGTCAACATCAATTTGAAATATTCTCTCATTTTTTCTCTTGTTTCAGTTGAAGTTGTTCCAGTAGTCCATGCAGAATGATTGGTTGGATCTGGTGCTGTATATGGCGTAAATCCGAAATCGTTTTCTATGCTCATCCACCATCTAATTCTTGCTCTTCTTAATAATATTTCATTTGCATATCTATAAGAAGAATTTGTATTAGTATTGAAGCACCAACTGAAAAACCCATTATTCCAATGCCACATGACCAACCCATCATTTCCGGACATTATAGTTGGTTTTACCCATTCTTCCATCCATTCTGTTAATGGCAATGGTTTATCAAGATACATTCCTAACCATCCACGCGAAGTTTGTGTTGCTACACCATTATCTCCAGTTCCTCCTCCTCCATGTGTCGTTTGATTGTATACAGGAAAAGGAGTTAATGTAACTGCAGGATCTGGTTCAATATTTACGCTAGAATATTTTCCACCAGCACGATAAGCATGATAAAGAATCGTAAAAATTGGAATATTTAAATTATTAGCATGTGTATATCTAATTCCTATCTCTTTTGCACTTTTACAATATTCTATTTCTCGATTTCTCACCTCATTTTGTTGTGATTCTGGATAAGCGTCGTAGTTATATCCATCATATGCTGCAGGACATAACCAATCGAAAACTCCTGCTAAATCATTATAATAATCAGAAAATTCTTGTAAGTGTGCTTTTTTTTCGTTTGTTGGTTTATCGACAATACGCCAATATTTCCTATTTGGCATATTGTAATTTGTCCATTTTATATCTGGATAATTTGTTTTTAAAAATTCAAATGTATCTATGATCGTATCTATTGCTCTTTTACGATAATTTACATTATAATCTCCAGTAATAAATTTCATAAAAGGTGTTTCTAAATTTAACACCCCGTGTTTTGCATTGGGCATTAAAGCCAATTGTCCATCTACTTTTTGTGCAATGGCATCGTTGTCTTTTTCAAGAACAGGCCAAACTCTTGTTCCTTCTTCTGTTCCTAGGTCATATGTTTCTGTTATTATATCCCCATTGGTATCTCTTTTAAGCCCAATATTTCCAGGTAAAAACAAAGACCTTTCATGCCCAAATTGTTCAGGATAATCGTCTGTTGCTTGATCTTCTCCTGTAACATTTGTATAAAAGATTTTGAAATCTGACATATTTCCCCCCTTTTAGAAATTAAATTTGTTCCCTTTATTTATAATTTAATTAACTTAGATACATATCAAGTAATGTAGTTTATATTGGAGATTTAAATGAATTATTCTATCATAAACGAGATGTACAATCAGATAACTAGTTCTGATCAAAAAGATTATTTAAATAAAGATCTTAACTTTTCTTCTCATAAAATAGAAATGATAGACGGTATAGAATATTTAATAACCCCAGAAGGTAAACGATTTGCCATATGGGGATTACTGGATAAAATATGATTCGTTCATTCACACAATTTCTGAAAGAAACTATTGTCAAGCGTGGAAAAAAGTTTATAGTAATGAACAAAGCTAAAACAAAAGTTTTAGGAAAGCATAATACTCGAAAGTCTGCCAATAAACAATTGGCGGCGATTGAGATTAATAAGGGGACATAATTAAAAAGGATAGACCATGAATATTGTATATGTCAAGAAAAAAAGAAGATTGTATGATTATATCTTTTTAACTGGAACTCAAAGTTCTGGTGAATTTGGTAATAATTATATATCAAGTGTAGCTGAACCATATCCATATCTCGACAATAATTCATGGAAGCAAATCGAAACAAATTATTATTACTCAACACTTGCAATTGATAATAATTCAAATTTGTGGGGGTGGGGTGCAAATACTCACGGCATCCTACAAAATGAAGATTTGAATATTTTGGAACAATATCCTGTTTTAATAGATTCCGGTGAAAATTGGAGTAGTATTTCTATGGGAGAGAATCATTGCATGGCTATAAAATCTAATGGAACTCTTTGGGGCATTGGTAGTAATACCAAGGCTCAATTAGGAATATATGAAAATGAATTACAGAAAACTCCTTTAGATATAAATGTAAGTGGAATTGCACAAATTGTTTCTTCTGATAATGGATCATCTTTTTTTATTAAAACAGATGGGACTCTTTGGGCATGGGGATACAATGTTAATGCACAACTTGGATTGGGAGATACAACACAAAGAACATCTCCTGTACAAGTAGGAACAGATACTAATTGGGCATCAGTTTCTTGTACTCCTAGTTATACTTTAGCAATCAAGACAAATGGAACTCTTTGGGCATGGGGAAACAATGGTAATGGACAACTTGGATTGGGAGATACAACACAAAGAACATCTCCTGTACAAGTAGGAACAGATACTAATTGGGCATCAGTTTCTTGTAGTCTAAGTACTTTTACTTTAGCAATCAAAACAAATGGAACACTATGGGCATGGGGATGGAATGGTAATGGACAACTTGGATTGGGAGATACAACACAAAGAACATCTCCTGTACAAGTAGGAACAGATACTAATTGGGAATCGGTTTCTTGTGGTAGTATCCATACTTTAGCAATCAAGACAAACGGAACATTGTGGGCATGGGGAAGCAATAATTTTACACAACTTGGATTGGGAGATACAACACAAAGAACATCTCCTGTACAAGTAGGAACAGATACTAATTGGGAATTCGTTTTTTCTCATATATACACTAATTTAGCAATCAAGACAAATGGAACTCTTTGGACATGGGGAAGTGGAACTAAAGGAAGAGGCGGTATTGAATTTTCTTCTAGTCCGGTTCAAATCGGACAAGACACAGATTGGGTTTCGGGTCAAATAAGTCATACAAATTTATTATTATTAAAATCTGATGGAACTTTATGGGCATGTGGGCATAATAATTATGGGTTGCTGGGAAATAACACAATTGTCCCAGAAGGGGAGCCAATTCAAATTGGAAACGATACAAACTGGAATGGTTTTAGTTTATCTTTAAAATATATTTATGCAATAAAAAATAATAATTTATATTTTTGGGGGAGTAATATTTATAAAATAGGTACTAATCTAAAAATACATACGACTTGGACACAAATTGGAACAGATACGGATTGGGAATCTGTTTTTTCTGCTCATCAATATACTTTTGGTATAAAAACTGATGGAACATTATGGGGATGGGGTAATAATTATCATGATACGACTGACACTGCGTATAGATACGAATTTCTTAATAGTAATTTAGGAACAGAAGATTATGATAATAAACATTTACCAATAACAAAAGTAAATAATGATACGAATTGGAAGTCTATTGGTTTGGGTGGGAATTTTAATATTGGATTAAAAGATAATGGCTCTTTATTTTCTTTAGGAACATTAAATAATGGTACATTGCAAACAAGTTTAACTGAAATCGAAGATACAAATTCTACTGATTTTTATTCAAATCCAGATTCTGATAATAAAATATGGAAACAAATAGAAAGTCCTGTTCCTGGATCTTTTCTAAGCCTTAGAACAGTTTTAGCGATTAAAACAGATGGGACTCTTTGGGCATGGGGACACAATCAAGGAATGTATGGAAATGGAACTGTAGAATCAAAAGATTATCCTGTTCAGATAGGAACTGATACATGGAAATGTATCAGTGCTTATTATGATGCTCAGGGTGGTGGTGGTTTTGTATTTGGAATAAAAGAAGACGGAACTGCATGGGTCTGGGGTACTAGGTTTTTTACATATTTTTATGGTATATATCCTGACATAGAGCCTATCCAATATACTTCAGATACAGACTGGGAATATGTTTGTGTAGGAGGAGAAAATTTTAATATTTCAGCAATTTTTATTAAAACTGATGGAACGATGTGGGGGTATGGTTCAAATGTTTATGGACAATTAGGATCTTCGAACGCTAACTTTGGATTGAGTTTCCCACAATTAACTACTGCGACAAATTGGGAATCCGCAATTATAGCAAAAGGACAATTAGGTATTTATACTATAGCAAAACGAACAGATGGAACTTTATGGTCTACTGGTTTTGATTTTGGTGGTACGACTGGATTAGGGAAAACAGGTTTTAGTCAAACAAATGCGTTTACACAAATAGGAACTGCTACTGATTGGGATAAATTTAGTACAAGATGGGGGGCCACTTTAGCAATCAAAACAAATGGGACTTTGTGGGGATGGGGAGCAAATGGTACTGGTATTCTGGGTAGAGGAAATACTACGAATGTTGGAAGTCCTGTTCAAATCGGAACTTCTACATGGAAGGATGTAAAAATAGGATATTATTGTAGTCATTTGATAAGAAGTGATGGAACTCTATGGTGTTCTGGTCAAAACACTGAAGGCCAATTAGGAAGAGGAAATACAACAGCCACAACTTCTTTAACTCAAATAGGGTCAGATAGTGATTGGGATCAAGCTTTAAATGTATATTATACGACTTTTATTTCAAAAACAAATGGAACTTTGTACTCTGCAGGAAATCCTGCAAATGGTTGTCTTGCTACAACACCTAGATATACTAATATTTTTACAAATTCTATAAGTGGTCAAGATTGGTCAAAGATTTATGGTTCTAGAATATCAAATGTTCCTTTTTCGAATATAGGAAATCTATATTCAGTTCATTTAATTAAAACAAATGGAACTTTATGGGGATTAGGAAAAGTTCCTGGAACACAAACAGAGCATTCAACGCCAACCCAAATAGGAACAGCATCTACATGGGAAAGTGTTTCTTTAGGAACATCGGGTAATCCTTATGCTTTAGGAATTCAGACAAATGGAACTCTTTGGGCATGGGGAGATAATTCTAATAATAGACTTGGTTTGGGTGGAGGAACAACAAGAACTTCACCCGTCCAAGTAGGAACAGACACAGACTGGGAATATGCTTCTGCAAATGTATATGCTTCATATGCATCTAAAACAACAGGTGAATCTTATGGATGGGGAAATAATTCTAACAATTATTTAGGTCTTCCTCTTGGAATTTCTGCTTCAACAGAATTTATAAAGGGAGAATCAATAATAAGAGACTGGAAAGTAATAAATGGTAAATCAACTCACATGTTGGGTATTACAAATTCGGGAACTCTTTGGGCATGGGGAAGCAATAATTATGGAAATCTTGGTTTAGGAGATACAACACAAAGAACATCTCCTGTACAAGTAGGAATAGATACAAATTGGGAATCGGTTTCTTGTGGTAGTTACCATAGTTTAGCAATCAAGACAAACGGAACTTTATGGTCATGGGGATACAATGGTAATGGACAACTTGGATTGGGAAATACAACACAAAGAACATCTCCTGTACAAGTAGGAACAGATACTAATTGGGCATCAGTTTCTTGTGGTACTAGCCATACTTTAGCAATCAAGACAAATGGAACTCTTTGGGCATGGGGAAACAATGGTAATGGAAGATTAGGAGATGGAACTACAACACAAAGAACATCTCCTGTACAAGTAGGAACAGATACTGATTGGGTATCAGTTTCTGGTGGTGGTAATCATACTTTAGCAATCAAAACAAATGGAACACTATGGGCATGGGGATGGAATGGTTATGGGCAACTTGGATTGGGAAATACAACACAAAGAACATCTCCTGTACAAGTAGGAACAGATACTAATTGGGCATCAGTTTCTGGTGGTACTCTCTATACTTTAGCAGTCAAGACAAATGGAACATTGTGGGCATGGGGAAACAATAGTTATGGAAATCTTGGTTTAGGAGATACAACACAAAGAACATCTCCTGTACAAGTAGGAACAGATACTAATTGGGAATCGGTTTCTTGTGGTAATTACCATACTTTAGCCTTTAAAACAAATGGAACATTGTGGGCATGGGGATCAAATAGTAGTGGGCAACTTGGATTGGGAGATAAAACACAAAGAACATCTCCTGTACAAGTAGGAACAGATACTAATTGGAAATTTTTTACTGTAACTAATAGTGGATCTCATGTGATCAAAAATACTTATTGAAATTTTTTAACTAAAACAAAAACACCAAGACATATGTCTTGGTGTTTTTATAAAAACTTCTAATCGAAAATTTTTAAAAAACTTCTATTCGAACATTACTTCTTTTTTGATTCTATT
>Ga0208645_1002031_pt1 | contig 16638 bp, 14 predicted proteins | sample VirMetDEL_Sep_01_FD_184519 | JGI IMG/M metagenome (GOLD analysis project Ga0208645, IMG submission 184519) | Aqueous microbial communities from the Delaware River and Bay under freshwater to marine salinity gradient to study organic matter... | ecosystem: Environmental > Aquatic > Marine >... | reverse complement strand
ACAAGGACTTGCTAGAGCGGGACAGTTTGGTCAATTAGCTGGTCAAGCAGGTCAGTTAGGTTTACAAGGAGCGGGTCAAGCTGGTCAATTAGCTGGTCAGATAGGGCAGCAAGCTGGTCAGATGGGTCAATTAGGTTTACAAGGGGCACAACAAGGACTTGCTAGAGCGGGTCAGATGGGTCAATTAGCAAGTCAAGCGGGGCAGTTAGGTTTTCAAGGTGCTCAAGGCTATGGACAAGCAGCAGCAGGTCTTGGTAATCTTGCACAGTTAACTGGTCAACTAGGTCAAACAACTGGTGCTCTTGGACAAACAGCGGGTCAATTAGGTACAGCAACAGCAGGTCTTGGTCAACTAGGACAACAGATGGGTGTTCAAGATGTCAATACATTATTAGGTATTGGCGGTCTACAACAAGGTCAAGCTCAGAAAGCACTTGATATAGCAAGAGCTAATGATTTAGCAAGACAAGCTCTACCTTATCAGCAAGTTGGATTTATGTCTGATATCTTTAGAGGTGTTCCAGCATTACAGCAGACTTATTCAACAACCACGAGCCCTGGTCCAAGTACTAGCTCACAATTACTTGGCCTTGCACAAGCAGGTATAGGTGCTTATGGATTAATGAACCAAGGGAGATATGCACGATGATGGATGATCCGCTAAAAAGAAGAATGTTTGCACAGCCTGTGAGAGCCAATCAGCCTATGGGTATTCTTGCATCATCACCACAGTTAATGAATGCAGTTAAAGGGTATGCTAATGGTGGTGCAGTTAAAGGGTATCAAGCAGGTGGGTATGAAGTTGGACAAAGTATACCTTTAAATCAAATCTATGGTAGTAATATACAACCTTTGAGTTTTGATAGTCCTTTATATAAAGGAATAGGTGGTCCAAAAAGAAAGCAACAAGCAATAGAAAATCGTAGACTAAGTGAACTAGAAAAACTAAAAAAGTCTGGTTTTGATGATACTCAACCTACAATAAGTATTAGTGAAGCCCAAAAATCTCCTAGCTTTTTTCAAACACCAGAACCTGCTGTTGAGAAGATTCAAAAGAAAAAGTCAAGTGTTGTCGAAGTTGATGACTTAGATAAGGACAAATCAGGTAAAGTAAAACCAACAGTGAGTGAAAATGCACAGATACAAGAACCAGGTGCCGTGATCAATGAAACAAATGAAAAACTCACACAAACAGATAAAGAGTTAAAAGACAATATTCCAAAAGGTAAAAACTTAGGATCTAAACCAAAACCTGATTTTGTAACAGAAGCTGCAAATACGTTTGAAAAACACAAAGAAAAGCTTGGACAAGTTGATGCGAGGTACACCGCAGACGAAACAAAACGAACTAATTATATGAAAAAAATAGAAGATCTCATGGAAGAAGAAGAGGATGAGATCGACTTAAATTCTGTTGATGAAAAAGCAAGAGAAGTTTTAGGGCTGAAAGAAGGCGAGTATGATGACGATAAAGTAACAGCTTTTTGGATGTCCTTAATTAAGGGTGGACTTGCTACAGCAGCAGGAGAAAGTGCTAATGCTTTAACAAATGTAGCAAAAGGTTTAATGTTTGGTGTTGATTCTTATGGTAAAGACATGAATCGTATTACTTTACAAGAAAGAGAAGACAGACAGAATCTTGCAAAAATGAGATATAATTTAATAAAAGATGAAAAAGCTGCAAAGACAGCTGAAAGAACACTAAGAATACAAGGTTATGGAGAGCTTGCTAAAATAGAAGAAAACAAGTTTCAATTTAGAACAGAACTAGAATATAAGACAGAAAGAAATAAAATTTTAGATGAGATGGCATATGCTAAACTTGATCTAACGGCTGCTCAAACACTACACACTATGAAGTTAGCGGGTAAGACCTACGATCTAAAAATTGAAGAGCTTGCTTTAAACAAGCAGAAACAAGATGATTATGTAAGGCTTACTGAAAAACAGCTTACTCAACAACTAAAAGACAAACAATCTACAAAAGAAATCAAGAATATATATGCGTTAGGTGCTGATTACGCTACATATGAAGATGGACAGTTTTCATTTACTGAAAAAGGTAAAGCCATGTTGATTGCTGCAACAGCATCTAAAACTAAGTTTACTGATTTAGTAACTACAGCTAAAGCCATTGGAGCAAATAAAGTTATTGAAGGCTATAAGTACGAAACATCAGATAAAGCTGAAGATGCATATTACTACTATGAAGGAGTTGTTAAACCTCAACTCAAAAAGCTAGATGAACTATCTAAAAAATTAAGTGGTGGCATTGACGCAGCAGAATATGATAGAAGAAAACAAGCGTTAATGAAGCAGTTTGCAAAAGATACAGGTGGTGTTCTTGGTGGTTCTACTGGTGGTTCTAACTCACTAGCAGTAGGAGATATAGTTAAACAAGGTCCAAATAGATTTAAGTATCTAGGTGATGGTCAATATGAACAGATACCATAATGGCAGAGTTTGATCCTAATAAACCTTTTGAAGTTGAATCTTCATTTGATCCTAATAAACCTTTTGAAGTTGAATCTTCAACAGAAAGTTTAGAACTTAAATCTTCTGATGACACAACTAGCTTTGATCCTAATAAACCTTTTGAAATTGAACCTCCAAAAGATCTCAATGAACCGAGCACCGATGAAGGTTGGGCAAAAGAACTAGGTGAAGGTATTGTTGAAGGTTTAACCAAGATTCCACAAGGTATTATTGAGTTAGGACTTGAGGGTGTTGATTATGTTAGAGACACACAAAATGCTAGACAATTCAATCTATGGGCAGATAAAACAAGAAAAGACTTTGGTATTGATCCCGAAGGTGCTGTAGGAACTATTGCCTCTGGTTTGACACAATTTGCTGTGCCAGGTTTGGGTGCTGCTTCCGCTGTAAGTAAACTATCTAAACTTGGTAAACTGCAAAGAGCTTATAGAACTGGCGGAAAAAGTTTAGGTAAAAAAGCATCTTTAACCAAAACACAAAAAGTTGCATTAGGAACACAACAAGCTGTCGCCGCAGGTGTTGCTGACGCAATCGTCACGACTGATGGTACACAAACCATTGGCGATTTCTTTGATGGCGGTTTTACAGGAACAGATGTATACAATGTTGCCGATTCAGGGTCCGAGGACGCTGCTCGTAGAATAGGTAATAGGTTTTCTATGTTAATAGAAGGTGGTTTTTTAGCTGGTACCATACCACCAGTCTTATCTGGTTTAGGAAAAGGTTTGGTGAAAGCAGGGGCGATGAGAGTTCCAGGGACCACAATCACAGGTGGAGATGTAGCTACTTTAGGTTTAGGTAGAGTATTTAGTGCCGGAGCAGAAAAAGCAACTAAATATATTGCAAAGCTTGACGAACTAGATATGAGACAAGGACTAAAGGAAGAGACAGGTGAAGAAGTTAGGAAGATGACTGCTCTTGAAAATTTTTCTTTTTTCTTAGCTAGAAACCTTAGAAGTAGAGGAGCTTTATTAGGAGCAAAAAAGGGAGTACAAGAACAAGAAACTAAAACGGCTGTTAAGTTATACGATAAAGATACAGGCGAAGAAATATTATTTAACGGAGAAAAAAGAGTTTTTGGTTCTAACGAAGAAGCTTATGCTAATTTCAAAAACATGGTTGATGAAGAAGCTAAAGAACTCGATGAATGGAAGAATCTTGAATATGATAGAATGAGAAACGCTGATGACGATTTTACGAATTCAGAAATTCTAGATGCTCAAGATCAAATAAAACAACAACATTACTTGACTCGTGAACAAAAAACAAAAGCTGTTTCAATGGATGTTACAAAAGGAATAGCAGGAACAGAAGAAACCTTAGATACGGCTAAACTTTTTTCATTAATAGGTCCTGCACAAGAAGCTGCTTTTAAAGTAGCAACAGATCAATTTCAAAGATTAGAAAAGTCTATAGACAAAGTTTTAGCACAACCTAAATATTTAAATCAAAGTAACTTATCTAAAGAAAAAATACTGAACAACTTGTATGACTATTTTACAGGAAAGTCTTTGGTTTCAGAAAAAGCTTTAGTGAAAGAATTAGGTATACCTAAAGAACTTCTCATACCAATACAGAACATGGTAAAATTAAAAAATAATCTAGCTGAAAAAATATTAAATTCTGGAGCGATAAAAAACTTACTGTCGAGAGAAGATATTATATCAAAAGTTCCTCGTCCTAAAAACAAAGCAGTTTATACTGGTGGAGCCAACCCACCAAAAAACTGGAAAGGAACAGTCAAAGAATGGGAAGATCAAAAATTTGTTGAATTTAAAAGAAAACAAGGACTTCCTGTAAAAGAAGATATTGTAAGAGCTATTGAAGATAGTATGATAAAGCCTGATGGCACTCATAAAAACGGATTTTTTGTTACACGATACAGAATAATGGAAGATAATAATTACAAATTAACTGAAGACACAGTTGATAATGTAATGGGTATGTTTGGTTTTAGTAAAGATGCAGATGGAAAGTTTATAAAATCAGAAAGCAAAAATATGTTTGATGATAAAACTATGCAAAGCATGTATGCAAACATATCAAAAACTTTTAGCACAAGACGAAAAGAGATTGATAAAGCCATTGCCGACCTAGAGTTTAGTGGTCAGCCTGTACCTCAAAGACTTTTAGAAGAAAAAGAGTTATTAACCTACGATGCTGTAAGAACAGGACCAAAAAAGTTTGATCCTCCAAAAGCAAAGCAGGTAAAACAATATATTGACATGGCGTATAATAATCAAAAGAAAAAGCAAGATATAGCTAGAAGTAATAAGAATAGTTTTTTTGTAGAAACAGCCATACAAAAAATACCTACAACTTTAATAAACACAAAAAAATTAGATCTTCCTTCCTTAAAAGCCATTTATGGAGAAGTAAGAGATTTAAAAGAATCTTATGTTGGCACTATAGCTAAGTTTGCTCAATTTAATGCAACAGATAATTTTTATACTGCATTAAGAAAAATCGCTGATGATGACATAGCTAAAAACGGAGACAATTCTATATTTAAAAACACAAACGATATGCGTCCTGATAAGTTAAAAGAATTTACTCAATCAGAACGTGGGCAAAATTCCTTTGTTCTCGGAAAACAAAATGTTTCTGGTCGTCCTGATGAACTAGCTCTTAGTGAAACTCCTTTTGGTGCTATGCATGGTATAGCTGTACCTACAAGTATGTGGAAAAGTATGTCACAACATGTAATTAACGACACCAACACTTTAGGCCATCTTGGAAGACAAATATATGGTAAGTTTCTTTGGTTAAAAGGTTTTTCACAATACTCTAAAACTATCTTATCTCCAATCACACATGTTCGAAACGTAACTTCTGCTTCTTTATTTGCTTTAGCTCAAGGTAACATAGGTCGTGGAGCTAATTTAGGTGAGTCAATAAGATATGTTAGTAACGACATACTAGGAAGATCGGATGAAGAACAAGTAGCTTTTTTAGCTGATCTTCAGAAAAGAGGTATAATAGGAAGTCAGGCGGAACTTAGAGAGCTACAAGCAAACTTGCGTAAAGGTGTAGGTTATGAGAATCCGAAAACAGGTGATTCTAATCTTCAAAACAGTATAAATGATTCAAATATGGTGTTTAATTTATCCAGTAAATTTACCAGAGGTGCGGGTAAATTCTTAAAGAAGATGGAAGATGCTTATAAGGGCGAAGATGATATTTGGAAAATATATAACTATCAATTTGAATTAAATAAATTAAAAACAGCAAGAGCTAAATATATAGGCCGTGCAAAAGATGCTGATGAAGCTAAAGCATTCACAAAAGAATTTGATGAAGTGCATTTAGATGGGAAATCTATGGAAGATTTTGCTGGTGATATTGTACGAAATCATGTGCCTAACTACGACTTGGCTTCAGATGCAATTAAATCATTTAGACAACTACCTGTTGGTAACTTCGTATCATTTCCTGCTGAAATAATTAGAACAGGATTCAATACATTAGAAACAGCAATGAAAGAATTAAGTAGTAATGTACCAGAAATACGAGAGATAGGTATGAGACGCTTGATGGGTTCTTTAACTACTTTCATAGGTTTGCCAATAGCGGTACGAGAGATAGGTATGAGTTTGTCAGGAACTTCCGAAGAAGAAATGCAAGCTGTTCAAGATTTAGCTGCACCTTTTCAGAAAAACTCTACTCTAGTGCCTGTCGGTAGAGATAAGAATGGTAACTTAGAAATATATGACTTCAGTCATACAAACCCATATGATGTCTTAATTAGACCTTTTACGGCTGTGCTTAGAAGTTTAGACAGAGACGGGAAACTTGGAAAAGATGGGTTAGAGACAGCCTTAAATGCTACACAAGAAAGTTTTTCTGAGGTCTTTCAACCTTTCTTTGATGAATCAATCATTACAGCAAGACTATTAGATGTTGCACCAAGAGGTGTTCCTGGTGGAAGAGGCGGTGCAACAGAAACTGGTGCTAGGGTTTATAAAACTGGAGAAGGTGGAGACTCTTTAGGTGATCGAATGCAAAAAAGTTTTATACATGTTCTCGAAGGATTTACACCAGGTGCTTCACCTTTTCGTGTACCAACAGGTGCTGGAATAGAAGATATTGAAATGGGTAGATTTCTTCGTGGAATAACAAGACCCGAAACGAAAGAACCAAGTACAGGACGAGAATACACAAGAACAGGTGAGTTTGTAAGAGCAACTCTTGGTGTAAATACTCAAGTATTTGATGCAGATAGATTAGGCATATTTAAAGCACAAGAGTTCAAAGCAAACCGATCCACGGCAGCTACTTTATTTAACAGGATTAATAACAGAGCAGTTGTAAGTTCGGAAGATTATATCAGAGCATGGACTGATGCCAACAGAGCCAGATTACGTTCTTTCAGATCAGCCAGAAAAGATTTTTTAGCTTTACAAGCTTTAGGTAAAACTGAAGATGAAGTTATTGAAAGATGGAAAAAAGAAGGTGTAGGTAATAGAGAGATAGGTTCTATTATTGAAAACAGATACATACCTTTTTTTCCTAGTAGAGATGCATTTATTGAGGCTGAAGAAAAAGGTCATGTTATGCCAGAAGATGAATTAGAAGAACTATATAATTCTTTTGATGGCATACCTATTGATCCTGTGGAAGGAACAGAAGAAGTCTCGGAAGCACCAACACAAGAACCTGTACAAATGTCTAAACCTGTGGTAACAGATGTTCCTACAACTCCTGTTATAAAAACTAGTCAAGTATCTCCTGTAGCAAGAGATATAAATACTAGACTAGCCACATTATTAAATCCCAATGATCGAATCATTGCTGAAAGACAAAGGAATATAGGATGAAATTATCAAAGAACTTTAGTTTAATAGAATTTACAAAATCACAAACAGCAGAAAGAAAAGGCATAGAAAACAATCCAAACGAAATACATGTTATTGCTTTAGAATCTTTGTGTCATAATATTTTAGAAAGAGTTAGATCTGCTTTTGGTAAACCAGTTATGATTAACTCTGGATATCGTAGTCCAGCTTTATGTGAAGCAATAGGATCAAAACCAACATCACAACATTGTGATGGAGAAGCTGCTGACATAGAAATATTTGGTGTCAGTAATTATGACTTAGCAAAATACATAGAAAACAATTTAAATTTTGATCAACTAATTTTAGAATGTTGGGATGGTATCGAGCCTAACTCTGGTTGGGTGCATGTATCTTACGTCAATGATATCGCAAACAGAAAAGATGTGCTAACATATACTAGAGCAAAAGGATATTCAAAGGGGATTATATGATGAAAGAAGGGCCATTTAAAACAGCCATAGAAAAAGAAGATGACGACAAAATAATTATGCAACAATTCATTGTTCTTAAAATAAAAGACGGGAAAATAGTAAAAGAAACACACATGAGAAACCATAGTTTTTTTGGAGATTACCATGACAGTTACATGTCAGAACGCTTATTAAATGTTAGCGATTTAACAGGTGAGACAATGCACTAATGGCCTACAAAAGAAACTATCAGCGTGAATACGCTATTGAACCTAAATCTCGCAGAAAGAAACGAGCTAATAGAAATTTAGCTCGTAGAATTATGATGCGTAAAGGTAAAGTACAAAAAGGTGACGGTAAAGACGTACATCATGTTGGTGGTAATGCTTTGAATAAAAAAAGTAAATTAAAAGTTATGGCTGCTTCTAAAAACAGGTCATATGCAAGAAATAAAAATGCTGGAAAAAAGAATCCTAAATCATAATGGCAACACTTATCTGCAATTTACCTTCCGTAGACGTTTGGGTTAGGCGTGAATATTTAAGGGATTTAGAAGATGGGCATGGAGAATTTGTAAAAGGTGTCTGGGTTGCTGCAAAATCTATTCCTGGTAGAGCATTTTACTTTGAAACTTACCTTCCTAGTTATGGTGCTTTGTATGACAAATTACCTATTTCTGCATTCGTATCACGCCCCGATACCCCGACCCCAGATATGGATCTTTACAATCTTCAGTTTTGGAATTGTATGGATTATGGTGTGGTGTCTATTCACAAACAATTCATAGGATCAATGGACTTTGAAATATTGACCAGGGATCACGGTCCAATGACGGGTTCTTATATTTGTACGCTTGACAACTATCATCAAGATCCAGACGTAGTTGATTACGCTACAAGTGAAACACCAGCGGAACATAAATCATTTAATTTGTTAGAACTAAATAACGGACAGTTCTGTTTATATCCAAACAACAGAATGAGAGTTTATGATAATTCATTAACGCCCCAAGACCCATTGCAGCCAGACTTCAAAGTGAGTACAATAGAGTATCAAGTTGAGAATGGTCAGAGATTTAGACTTGGTGATACTGACGAATACTTTTGGAAGACCAAAGATGAATGATAGAGTTTGCTTTAGTCTATATGATAGGCACATTAATTATTAACCAAGATCAAACATTTGAAAATGTAAATGATTGCCTGTATTTTGCTAGAAGATTAAACGAACAACCAGAGATTCCATATCCCAATGACGAGAAAAGAAAGATTACAGCCTATTGTAAGCCCGTGCCTAAACGTGTGCAAAATAAAAAATAATATATGTATTGGCTGTTTTCGAACTTTAGAGCAAATTTCTTCTTGGTCACGGCTTTCTGACCAAAAACGTAATGAAATCATGCAATCCCTCAAAAAACAAGGCTCTCAGATGCCTCAGAATTAACGAAACAAAAGGCTTTGGTATGATTACTACCTAGAAATGCCTTTGTTTTTCTACGTTTAAATTTAATAGCCTAGCGTTGATTTATGCTTTTTTGGAAAGAATGTTTTTCATTTTTGATCTCTTATCTTTTTGATGGAAACAATTTATATATAAAAATGCAGAGTTAAGCTTTTATATTAAGAAAGGATATATAATGTTAAAGGAATGGTTCTATAAATTTAAAATAGCGAGAACAGTTAGTGCACTAAATAGTTTGGATGATGCAACATTGAAGGACATAGGTTTAGATAGATCTAATATTACTTCTCATGCTTATGAAATTTTCAAAAATGAGAAGCCAGAAGAAGATCCATTGACAGAATTGTGTGATAATTTAGCAAAAGCAAGATACTAGTCTACTTCGCCCCAATTATTACATAGTGCCATATCTACCTCAAAGGGTACTTTTAAATCAGGAACACAGGTAGACATTATCTCAACAATTCTGTCTGCTTGCTTCTGATTCTCTATATTAAAACAAAGTTCGTCATGTACGGTCAACATTGGGCACAAACCTTCTTTGTAGCATTCTACCATAGCTTTCTTAGTTTGATCCGCACTTGAGCCTTGAATCAATCTATTCAATGCTTTGTAAGTAAAGGCTCTTCTTATTCGGCCTTTCTCTCCGTATACATTTATTGCTTCTTTCATAGGCAAAGCTTTGTTAAATCCGTATGATACAGGCTCGTACATATCAAATCTACATTTACGGCCTAACCAAGTTCGTATAACACCAGTGCTCGCTGCACGATCCATGGCTTTTTCAGACAAAGATTTTAAAAAAGGAACTTTTTGATTATATGTTTCTAAAAGTTTTGAAGCTTCGTCTATATCGATATCCATAACATTAGCTAGTTTACCTTTACCCATTCCATACATAATACCAAGATTAACTGTCTTAGCTTGTTTCCTAGGTATATTAGCCATATCCGCTACCATTTGATGGAAGTCAGCATTACCTTCATGATACATCTTAACAACCTCATCAATCTGTGGATGTTTATCTACACCTGTCAAGGTGGCACAATAATGAACTAGCCATCTTGGTTCTTGTGATGCATAATCAAAAGACCCCCATTTGTGGCCCTCCTCCGGGATAAACAAACCACGAATTAATTTTTTGATCTCAGGATCTCGTGCAGGAATCTGTTGCAAATTGGGGTTACTTGAACTAAAACGTCCAGTAACAGTTCCACCACCATCAGATCGTAAGGAGTGAAAATCGCAATGTATTCTGCCATTATGAGAATGCTCAAGAATAGTATCAACAAAAGTTGTATTGGCTTTGTTTATTTCTCTAATTTTTATAATTTTTTGAGCAATAGGATGAGTGTTGTTCGACAAAAATTGTTTTGTAAACATGGGTGCCCCGGACTTCTCTGTGCGAGAATAAGGAAGTCCCACAGCATCAAAGACTTTTGCTACAGATGTGGCGACCCACGGTTCAAGGGTAACTCCAGTTTCCTTGACTATTTCATCTATAAGTGATCTTTCAAGTTTAGTTAATTGTTTTTTAGTTTCGTTTGCTTTATCTATATCAACACGAACACCTTTAGTTTTCATTTCAAAGAGCACAGGAAGTAAATTTATTTCTAGTTCAAAAATACTTGAACATTCTTCTTGTGTTATTTTCTTTCTAAGATTGTCCCAAAGTTTCAAAGTTATCAAAGCATCTTGCTCGGCATATTTACCCACATATCTAGGTGGAAGTTGCCACATACCAGATTTAGGATCAACACCAAACTCATCAGCTGCACACTTCAATATTTTCTCATCCTTGTATTCTCCAAGATAATCACGAGCAAGGGAATTAAGATTATACCATTTTCTATTTTCATCTAACAAAGGTGCTGCAATCATTGTATCTATAATTTTACCTTTGACTTCTATGCCTTCGGCTCTTAACCAACCCAAATCATATAAAGCATTATGAAAAACTTTAGTTATACTTTCATCATCACATAATTTTTGTAGCCATTTATAAACTATATTCTTTGACATATTCCCAGATTTATGGGCTATAGGAAAATACCAGGAGTTCTCTCCTGCTGCGACAGCTACTCCTATCACATATCCATCTTTCCTTGTCCAACCAGGACCAAGTGTTAATAGATTTGTATCTTTTGTCTCTAAATCTATTGCAACAGTTTCATATTGAGATAGATCAGGAAAAGTTTGAGGAGGTGTCCAATCAGAATCTATATTCCCCCAAGACATATCCTTTATATCTTGATCTAAAAAATGATATTGATCATGATTTGTCATTTATAATTTCTCCACCAAGTGCCGCATAACCTATAACGTCTGTCCAAGAATCGTCCTTTGAAATGTCTTCGGCAAGACGAGCAACCTTGACACCTATCATACAAGCCACAACTTCTTCTGGAGTGATTGCACCATTTAATTTTTTGTCTAATAGTATAGTCCATATATCGGCTATACGTTGATGATTCTTTTTAGCAGGACCATACTCCTTGGCTCTCTGTCCATTGATTAGTTTCTCTGCTTCATCTAAAAAATACATTCTGTCTTTTTTATTTGGTTTCAAATCCTTGGCTGTGACTCTCATAGTCTCTGTTAAAGGTCTTTTTATTTTAAAAGGATCTTTAGTTGTAGTTTCAAGAACTTCGCACATTCTGTGAATATAACTATCCCAAAATGGTTTAGGGTTTCTTTCGTCAATCGATTTTTGTAAATACCATTCTTTTTTCATATATTAAATCCATGTTTTGTAGTTGTTTCTATTAAATGTAATGATTGTTTAGCACGAGTTGCTCCCACATAAAAAGTTCTTATCTCAGAATCTTGATCTAAGCTTTCTACACAGGCTTTGGTTGAATCTAAAAGTAGGGCTACGTTATCCGCCTCGCCACCTTTGGCTTTGTGAATTGTCGATATCCGAATCCTCGGAGAACCTGTCAGAATTCTCTCCCCTCGTCTCCTCGCTGACATTATGTAGGCCGTCTCTTGATCCGAGACTTTCAACACATTCTGCCACGGAGTCTCGTGTGATGCGATCAAATTGCATTTCTCTATAATGTCTTTTAGAGTATAAGTTTGTTCGGGATCTAAAAGGGAGAATCTTTTTCTCCCAGACTTCGTGATAATATTCGGGTTCAATAGTTTCGCAAAATTCTTCAGTTCTGCTGTAGACAAGCTTTGGTTTTTGCATAATTTAAGCCACACCTCTATTCCGTTAAGCACATTTGGGGAAATAGACCAACCAGTGCCTTCTCTCCAATAGAGATAGCCTTCTTCTTTAAGACGAGTACATATTTTATTTGTGATATAGTTAGTTCTCGCAAGTATTAACCATTCGCCACTAGTTAGATCTACATCAAGTATATCTCGATGCCATGTTATCGTGCCATCTTTTTTAGTGGGTTGCCATTCTTTTATTTGTCTGATAGATACTTTTTTTATGAGATTCTGTGAGAATTCATGCACGGCACTCGGTACACGATACGATTTATTAAGAACTAATTTATTCTCTGAAGCATTTAGAAAATCAGATAGTTTTACTCCCATCCAAGTATAAATAGCTTGATCATCATCTCCTGCATAATAAATTTCTTTAGAGTTTGGCACTAAAACTTCCTTAACCATCCGCCATTGTATAGGAGCTAAATCTTGTGCTTCGTCTATAATTAATAAATCAAACTTTGGACTTGTTCCTTCTTCAACAAATTTTTCTATCATATCAACAAAGTCTAATTTATTTTTTGCTTCTTTATAGTCGCTATATGCTTTAGCTAAATTTTTTAATTGTTGCCAATGCAACGTGTGATCCCAAGTGTCATTAAACTGTTGCTCTAAGCTTACTTCTCTAACACGAGCCATCTGTATGACTGCCATGTATTTATCACCACCCGCACCAATTTGAAACAAAGGACCATCTTCAAGACCTACTGTTGGATTGCTTCTGAATTCAAGACCTACTAGTCTACCTAATTCATTATAGTCTGATCCTTTAAATACTCGTTTGCTTTCTAACCCTAACCAAGTAAATGCTAATGAATGCAAAGTTCTGAAATAGATCATTTGATCCGTATTTAAATTTAGTTCTGCTGTAGCACGTTCTTTTGCTTCTGTTGCAGCTTTACGACTAAATGACATAAAGGCTATCTTAGTTGGATCCATTCCATCTGCTATTTTGTTCTTAACTAGATTAATTAAGCTAGTGGTTTTTCCTGTGCCTGGTGGTCCAAATATTGTAGTTTCCATCAGAAGGGGGCCTCTTCTTTTTCTATAGCTATCTCACTAACCTCAACCTCAGATGCAAACTCTGGTATCCACCAAACTCTTACAGATTTCCATTTACCAGAAGATGTTTTAAATTTTTTAACTATTGAACTTTCTTCATTATTCATCTCTTTCAATCGCTCTTGAACTTGTGCTCTCGTATAAGAATCGAATTTTTTCTGTCTCATATACTCCATTAAAGAATCTAATCTAAAATAAGTTTTACCTTCCTCTATTTCTGTGTACGGTTTACCCAACATTATTTCTTCAAATGTTTGTGCTTGTATTCTTCCTGTACAATAAGATTCTAAAATAGACATGAACTGTCCCTTGTACGTTAGTTCTTCTGGAACTTGTATTTCATTACATTTTTCCATTAAACCATTAACTGTCATTTCCCAATCAGCATCTTTAAGTTTAGGGGGCATAACTTTTAATTGTTCCATACATGCTCTTTGAAATAGTCGTGGTGCTTGTAGTTCTTCTGTGGTTATCTCCAATCTTTGCCCACCAATATCCACGAACCATAGTCGTGGCTCTGACAAAATTACTGACAAGCCACTTATTGAAGGCATTGATGTAGCACCTATTCCTAGTTTCATTGTCCTACAAACACCTTGATTACAATGTGATGCCATGGGTTCTTCTTTACAAAGATATTGATATTCTTTTTTTTCTAATGTGTTTTGTATCGCCACAACTTCTTGTGCTGACAAAGGTGGATGAAAGTCTTTTACATTATGTTCTTCAAACTTTGTTTTCCAATTACTAGGATCAAGTTTCTGAAGGAAGACTCCTAAATGAAAAGCTGTTCTGTTTCTTTCTCCTTCAAATACACCGATAGCCAACTTAGTCCGAAGACAAGGTATATAATTAGGTAAGAGATCTACAGGTCCACCGATAGGAAGTGTTAAAAAATCTTTAGGTAACGTCTTGACTTTTTGTATTTCTTGGATGAATTCTTCAAGAGATGCTTCGACATAGTTCCCGTCTCTTTTGATGATGGCATATCTGAGAGTCTGATCCGAGTCATAATACGGAAGATTAATAAAGTTACCAACATCACCTCTCTCGACAAGAATCTGTTCTTGTTTAGGGAATATCTCACACCTGCCGTGGCCAAGTGCTGAAGAAATCTCCGCAGCCTTGTCTCTAAAATCCCCTGCATTCATCCACTCCTTAAAGAAAAAGAATATATGTGCACCACCCGATTTACTACGGCACACGATACACGGAACATTGAGTTCCTCTAATTTGTCTACTAATTTATTATGATCTAACGGGTATTGATCAATATCCAATGCACCAAACTTACATTTATTTTCCTCGTTAATTGGAATAGCACCAACACCTTTTCTACCTTGGATGTGGCCTTGTATTAACTCTAATGTAAGAGGGTTTCTTACTATAAATGATTTGGCTTTTTGTTTTCCTGCTGTACGTTCTTGTGACACTTCTGTTTGACCATGAGCCGTACTAAACCCAATAAATGCCTCTAATAATTCTTCTGCTAAATTCACTCTTCACTCCATAAAAAAAGAGCCGTGACTTGGAGGAATAGCCACGACCCTTACTAATTAAAACGGTACTTCATCATCCTTCTGTGCACTCTGCATTTCATCAGCAGGTGCGGAAGCCGTTTTAATCTCCCCTTTTCTAAAACTTTGATACATAGTCCTAGCTTCTAACATCATAGCTTCTAGTTCTTTTGACATCTCAGTTACTCTTTCGATCTTGTAGTTATACCAACTACCTTGATCGTTACTTTCTGCAATAGTTTGAATACTCCATGCAGTTCCGTACAAGGGCATTGGCTTACCCGAAGGTAATCTTATGCCGTTCTTAATAGTATTCCATCTACGAGACACTTTTAATTGTGTCTTTTTCATGTCGAGAATAGCTGGTGCTCCGAGTTTAGTTTCGGGATCCATAGCCATCACAACATGCTGATGGGTTCTGACCAACTCATTACCAGAAGGCAGTATTTCTGCTGCACCTTCACGAGTTGTAATGGTTATATCCTTATCATCTGGAGATAGTTCTCTTATAAAACCACCACCACTTGATCTAAGTGCAAACTCTAAAAACTTCTTTTCAAAGAAACACGGTACAACAATTACACCTTCGTCTGCCTTATATACTGATTGAGATACTGTATTAAATATATCTCCTTGTTCAGCACCTTTAATATACAAACTATCTTGTTTATTAAGTTGTGGAGATAATGCTTGTAGTATCCTTATAAAAGGTATCTGCATATCTTCGGTTGAAAAGTTTTCTAGTCCTGCACCTGCTTCCTCTTCAAGTAATGAAGACAAGTTAGATGGTGCTACTTCCGTAGCTTGTTTTTCTGCAACTGCGTTAGCCATTATTTTGCTCCCTTTATTTTTGCACGATTGCCTACATATATACCGAATACATCAAAGTCAATTTCTTGATTATTCTCTATTCGGTTCTTCGCCCAAGTCCTTAATGTCATTGGATGTATGTGAGTTTTTTGAGCAGGTGTTAAACCCTGGTTTCTTAAATCATCAACCACGGCTCCCGCTATGTTATCTTGGCCCATACCAAAACCAACAACAACTTCGTTCTTAATTATATCGCCTTCTCCAATAGAACGAATAAAACTAAATGCTTCTTCTCTTCTATCATCGGGGATTCTAGCTGATACAAATTTATCAATGGACACTTTATTGCCATCAACAGTAAGACTTTCAACACCGAGTTGTTCCATCAATGAAGGAATGTCTTCTTCATCAACAGTTCTTTTTCTTTGTTGTAAATCTTTAAGGTGTTGTTCGGCATCCTTAATCTCTTTATCGAGATCAATGGATTGCCTTATCAAACTAGAGAGTCTTGAAGTCTCTCCTTCGCTAACTTTATTAAATGCTTGAGGATTAGCTGCCTCTTCTTCGAATAGTGAAAACACATCACTCATCGTTCTCTCCTTCTTGTTTAAAGTTTATACCCTTCGGTATTGGTTCTAAGGTTTTATACCCTAGCTTTTTGTTTGTCAATAGAATTCGTCTGACTCTTTTTCCACATATATTCTTGCTTTGTGAGAAAAGATATCTGACCACCTATTGATCTATCATTGTCTTCCGACAATTCTTTAAGCATATTCCATGTTTTAATTGGTACTGCTACTGATTTCCATTTATCTGGATCCA
>Ga0208645_1002030_pt1 | contig 16652 bp, 16 predicted proteins | sample VirMetDEL_Sep_01_FD_184519 | JGI IMG/M metagenome (GOLD analysis project Ga0208645, IMG submission 184519) | Aqueous microbial communities from the Delaware River and Bay under freshwater to marine salinity gradient to study organic matter... | ecosystem: Environmental > Aquatic > Marine >... | reverse complement strand
GTGTGATTCCGTTTTTGGGGGATACTGTAAAAACAGAAAACCAAAAAACAGAAAACCAAAAAACAGAAAACCAAAAAACAGAAAACCAAAAAATATCACCCCAAAAAAATATCACCCCAAAAAATATCACCCCAAAAAAATATCACCCCTCCATTTCCCCTCCCCCTCTCAAAAGTTCTATATCACTATTTTATTATAAATTGTGATATATAGCGTGGCACCCTTTTTTTATTGGTTGTCGGAAACGCACACAATATTTATAATTATCTATAGTATTAATATATGTCTTATATCGGTTTGATTTGTCAGTTATGTTTTCATTTCCTACCAGAAGAACATTTTTTATCTGATATCAAAAACGACGAAGAAAAGTATATGGGGTGTTGTAGGGGTTGTAGAGATACAACACTTGGACAGTTTGAAGGATATATTAGAAGAATAAGAAATGAAGAAATAACTAATAAAACTGTATACGATTATAAGTGTACGTGTGGATCTATAATTAAAATAACAAAATATAATAAAAATTTTACGTTAGGTAATCATATTAAATCGGCAAGTCATCAGGGAAAGAAAAAGATAAAAAGTCAAACATTTTCACAAAAAAAGAAAAGACAACAGTATTATTTAAAAACAAAGAATATAACCCAAGCAACTATTAATTGTGAATGTGGAGGAACATATAGAAGTAATAGCGGTTCTAAGAATAGACACGAAAAAACAAAGAAACATCAAAACTATTTTTTATAAATGTATTAATTATAATCTAATTATTACATTTTAATATAATATATTTAATCAAGCACGATTGTATTTGAAACAAGCACTTTAGCTAGACGCAAGAAGGTCAAATATGCATCAAGTCTTACATCAGAAGCACTCGATTGTTTAAGATTTACAAGCAGAGCACGACTGTTAGAAGTGGTATATCCCGCTAACTCACTAACATTAGATTTATTAAGATTAAAGCAAATCATACCATTATTATATTTAGTATAATCAGTGACACCCAAGAATTGAGCAGGATCGACAGATGGAGGAGACCATGCCTCGAGTTTATCTACAGCATAAGCAGTGTAATAATATGCTTCATTGATATTATTTAAAGTGGGTGTAGTATCAATTTGAAGCTTCTGATTTGGCCAATAGTCACTACCGATATTTGCTTGAAGTGTTTCATAATTAAATACTTTAGCAGCGAAAGTATCTCTACCGACACCTACTGTAGCATCACGAGTAATAATACGACAAGTAAGTGCTTTTGATGCAGCTTTCTTAATATCAAAGTTAATATCAGCGGTTCCAGTAGATACGATGGTATGAAAGGTTTCTTTGTATAGATAGTTCAAACCTTGAGCAGCCATCTCTTGTATTTTACGTTGAAAGGCATCAGCCAATTCATACACTTTCCAATGTATCTCAGGACGACTAACAGTATAACTCGTGAGATTGGCTCCAGGTTGTGTAGATTGATTAACAAAACAGAAAGCTTCACTAGCAGATGCTAACTGAATTTCAATTCTTAAACCAGACATAATATTAGGTGGGACTAGTTTGGCACCAATAGGATTCATACACGCCATAAGACATTGTACAGGGACTACAAATAGTCTACCACCAGTAGGGATGGAATCCGAGTAAGTATTGGCTCCCGAAACATTTTTTATAAATCCTTGTGCCCTTCCAATAGTATCAAACCAAGCAGTAGAATTAGAATATCTTTCCATAAATTTATTTAATAAATTATAATCTTCACATCTTGACAATTCAGCACCAGTTTGAGTTCTAACAACAACACGCGAAAATATATTATTTACAGAACCAGAACCGAAACCGAAATTAGCTTCACCAGGTTTGACAATAAGTCGTAAATAAGATGCCGCAGGGTCTACGAATTGCGATCCTGTCTGTGAATCGAAAATAACAGTTTCGCCGCCATTATAACTTGCTTGCTGAGAATAATTAATAACATGAGTGCATTTACTAGCGATACTAATCTGTGGTGGAAGTTTATATGAAAGTTGGTTAACCTGTAAAAGAGATTCAGTCAATCCAGTATTGAGTTGAGAGTTCGTATCCATTATCTATATATTATATATATAAAAAAAAAAATATTTATTTTCTATATTATTATTATATATGAATATACCTATTGTTGATAATAACGGAAACTTGCAGAGTTTCGGTTCTGAATTTAAACAGATTTACCAAATGAATTTATCAAATAATTTAATGAATCCAGAATTTAAACAAACAGATTATAACACTGGTAGAGCTGTTGTTGATTATAGGAATGATGGCGGATTACCAAATCAAAATCTACTATATACTAACTCAAATAATCCAGATGCACTCACACCTCAAACAGATAAGCAAGCGTTAGAAAATGTTATTGATGGTCGTTCTAATTTGTCAGAAAAAGAAAAATCTATGCTCTTATATACCAGAAATAATTATGATCCTACGTTACGTAAAAATCTTATATTAGATTCTAACTCTAGAGGTTCAAATGCATTTAGTGAACAATCGCAAGACTTCGTAAAAGAGGCACAGACAAGCTATACTAATTATCAATTAGAAGAAAATTTATTAACATCAATGCCAGGAACAAAAGCCACATATCAAGGAATTAAGCAACTACAAGAACAAAAAAAACTCACACCATTTCAACAAGGTATAGATATATTGTTAGACCAAGCAAGATTAGAACAAAAACAACAGGAAGAATCACAAAAATTCAGAGATAGAATGACAGGAAATAAACCAACCAAGACACAATCTCAGAAATTTAGAGATAGAATGAGAGGAGCACCATTTGAATATAATTTATAAATATATAATATATGTCTGACCAATTCAGATTAGTAAGATTTGAACGTTCTAAAAATCATAAAAAGAAATATGATGCGATAATAGAAGATAAGAAAACAAAAAAAACGCAAAGAGTTGCATTTGGTTCTCGTCAACCTTTATATGCTCAATATAGAGATAGCACAGGACTTAAATTATATAGTCGCTTAGATCATGGAGACGAGGAAAGAAGAAAGAATTATTTGGCGAGACACGAAAAGACAAGACATAAGAAATTTAGTGCTTCATGGCTGTCCGCAGTTTTTTTATGGAACGCAAAACCATAAATGAAATACTAATTCCTACAAAATAACCAATTAATAAAACGAAAACAAAAATTAGGATGATAATATCTATTGTGTATATGTCTATGATGTTTATGAACTAATTGGTTATAACACCCACTCCTATTACAAGTATAATAATAATGTTTTTTTCTTATCGGTTTAAATTCTGGACTATCATTATATAGTGATACTTGTAAGTAATTATCTATTACATCTCTATCTTTTGATACTTTCATTTATTATAATATTGTATATCATAATAAATATATTTTTTATAATTACCTATAACCATATCTTGCTTGTCGTTGTTTTTGTGATAGTTCGATATTATTTATAGGACTCACATTTGGGGTTATATATATTGTTTCATCGTTAAATTCTATTTTTTGTATGTCTGCAGATGTTTTCTCCCTACATTTTATTTTTTGTAGGTCTGGAGGTATTCTCTCTATAACGTTAATATGTTTTAATTTTAATTTACTTAATGATACTTGTCGCATCAAAACTTGTTTCAATTTAACTGTTTTTTCATCTGGTTTATCATTTTCACTCTCATATTCCCAATCCAAATAATAGTATAGAGAACGTAACCAACCTCTACGATGTTTAGACATTATATATTATATCTATATTTTTTTTATTTTTTATATTTCAACAAGAGTGGATATGAAAGATAACGCCCTGAATCCGTTAGGGTCTGTGCCTGCTGTTTCGTTTTTCACAACAAACCGCAGCACATCATTTTTTACTAATGTCAAAACGGTTGTAAATGTAAAACTTTTTACATCATTTGCGCCTATACTTACTTGATATTCAGATGCGTTGACTGTGTTTTGTTCTAAAGCAAATACTATTGTATCATCACCTTTCGTATCTTGATCGGCACTCACACTTACACTCACTAAACATGATATAGGTTGGTTAGCATCATACTTAAACTCAAAAGCATTTAGTGTAGGTGAAAATCTATCATCATTTCCAACAACAAAAGTTGGACCAAAATCAACAGGAACAAACGTATTAAGAACAGTAGCAGTATATGTTGTATTGTTTTGAGAACTCGCACTCAATAATGCTTTTTGATTTTTGACCCCTGAGTTATCACTGACTATGAGCGATGGGTAATTATTTATATCGCCTGCAGTATAATTAATCAATTGACCTGTTGTGAGTCCAACTGATATAAACGTATTCGATGATATAACAGCTTCAGTTGGTGTTATTGTTCCGAGATTAACTCCATCTTGTGTTTGTTGTGGATGTATTAAATTTCCACTTATATTGATAGCACCCCAATTTGTAGTTGTTTGAGCAATCGTTATCATAGGTGCGGTACCAAAAGTGGTCAATGTCCGGTTCGCTTGTCTTAAAAATTCGCAAGAAGATATTTGCAATTTACTTCCGCTATCGAAATATACATGCTTTGATACCAGATTATATTGAAACAAAACCTGGTTTAGATCTATTAAATCAAATCCTGTAGCATCAATAACACCATCATTATTACAATCTCTAAAACTAGAATTTGTTATAGTTAATATTTTATCTTTAGAGGTATTAGAACAATACAATAACGCTGCACTACCTGATGTATTACTGAAATTTAAATTAAGTATTTCTAGGTTATGATCATTATTATTTATACAATGAAGATTCGGACCTCCTAAGTCGAAATCCAATGATGACAAGTCTCTACCCCCAATACCTATCAATGATGTATCACCGGTTAACGTATATTCATTATTTAATGACACTTGTCCGTATATATGATAAACACCACTTAGATTAGTTGACCCGTTGAAATCACTTTCTGTTCTTATGATTTTAACATTATTTATATTTTTTGTAAATAAAGCACCACAATTATTTATATCATGTTCGAGCATATCAATACCGTTTGAGGCAGATAAATCAACTCTATTGCCACTTAATATGATATTTGCTGGAGCTGTACTATTTAGTGTTGATGCTATAATAGTTAAATCGCTATTATCAGATTTTATCGTGCTACAATCACTAATAAGTTTAGTATTCATTTTAAGACCAAAATTAGATTGTATATTTGTGAAATTTCCCTCTATATTTAAATTACCGGCACTTCCACCTATTAACGGTCTTATTGTAATATCATTTGTATTCGATTGAATTATATTTACATTTGATAATAGTCTACCTTGCATACTTAATCCTAATGTGTTATCTATTGCGAATTCACCCCCTCTGACATAAATATTATTATTAGCACCGTTCGAATTTAAAATTAATCCTGTTACTGAATTTGTGCCTCTGATCTCACCTGACATAATAAGATCATCATCAATAATTGTATCACCATTTACAATTATGTTTGCTTGGTTTAATTGAATATTTGCTGTACTACTCGCACTATTTCGCAGAAGATTGCCATTCATACTTAATCCTAATGTGTTATCTATTACGAACTCACCCCCTCTGACATAAATATTATTATTAGTACCGTTCGAATTTAAAATTAATCCTGTTACTGAATTTGTTCCTCTGATCTCACCTGACATAATAAGGTCATCATCAATAATCGTATCACCATTTACAATTATGTTTGCTGGGTTTATTTGGATATTTGCTGTACTACCCGCACTATTTTGCAGAAGATTGCCATTCAAATTAAGATCAGAATTTAAGGGGTTAGTAATAACATTTGGTGCTACTATGCTATTTGCTGTTACGGTTCCTTGTGCTGTTAAATCTTGAATATTCGTTATGTTAAATCCGCCACCATCCAAATTTTCCTCCATTGGATTTCTCACATCACCACCAGTCCCACCACCACCACTGGTAACAATCGCAGTAGCAGGAACGTCGTCACCTTCTAATTTATAAACTAATTTTAACGATAGAGCAGAATTAGTACTTACTATATTGAGATTACGTGCTTGAAGTTGTATGGTATACACACCCTCACTGACATAAAATCCACCAGTTAATACAATTCCAAATTCTGTGCTACCTGTTACACATGGTGCGATATTTAGCATTTTAGCATCAAATACATCTAAACTACTTGGAACAGTCATACTAAATCTAAATATCGTTAATTGTGGATTATTTATCGCTGGATAATTAATATCTAAATTTGTTGATAATGAAACGACATTGCCATTTTTAGTAAATATTGTTTCTTGATTATTAGCTGTTTTCACATCAACACTATTTATATTTAAAAGATTTGAAAATACAGGAGAATAAGTTCCACTATCTAAATATTCTGTTTGTCCTGTTGCCCCTTCCGCAATGATCTGCCCATCGACAAATAATGACCCATTCTCAATAAACGTATCGCCATTATGCAAGTTGTCTAAATTATAACCACTTGAATTCATATTATATATATATTATATAGATATAATAAAAAATTAATCAAAATAAATTTTAAGAATAACTGTGCAGTTGTGATTTTCTGGTAGGGATAACAAAACTCCATCTTGATCACGTAATCTAATATCAATATTAAACATATTACGTGGTTGGTCATAAAGTATTTCAGATAACACATCATCGTTATTCTGCCTATGAGCAACAGCACCAAAAGGTGTTTCAGTTAATGGTACTGTTTCGATTAAACTTATAATACCACGAGATGCGTCGATACCGTGAGCAGAACCAACAGCATTGCTATGTACTTGAACAAATTGCAAATCATTTAAATTCCAAGGTGCTTGAGCAACATTTACTGTTCCGTTTAATGATGTAGTTATACCCAACACAGGACACAAAGAAGATAAAGATATTACTAAATTTGCTGATGTTGTAAATGTTAATATATTTGTTATAGTATCTTTTGTTATGGTCACGCTGTCTGTTACCAATTCATTATCTATAGCAGTTTTTAAAGCAGATATAAGTTGGTCAATGTTATATTGTCCTGGTGTTATTGTTACATTTTCAGGCAATCCCATACTACCTCCCAAGATACGCAATTGATTATTATTTTCATTTATATTATAAAATTGATTAGGAATAAACACATCCTTAACAATACATTTTAAAACTTGTTGTAAGTCGTTATCTTTGTATGATACTGTAAAATCACTGTTAGTTTGTCCGCCCAATAATAAATTTCTATCTTTGCTATTTACAACTATAAACTTTTCCTTTGACATTATATATATATTATATATCTAAAATAATTATAAATTAATTAATAGATAAAATCGTGTCTAGGTTCTTTCTGTACCGGTCTTTAATACTTGTTTGATTATTGATATGTAAGAATTGATATGGTTCATTCGTAGCGTGTTGAATAAGTTCCCTAAACTGTTTTTTATTTTTATTAGGTGGGCAGAATTCATCACATAATAAATCAACTTCAGAACCACTACTAGGATATAACATTATATTACTAGCATTTAATCTTGTAACCCTACTAAATTTAGTCCAACTCTGCCCGCAACATATAACACTTATATTGTAATGTCTACCCGCAATAAATATTTTCACGAAGTCTTCTGATTTCAAAAATCTTTCTGCACTTTGACAATCATCAAAGATTAAACATATTTTAGGTGATTTTAACAATCCGCCTTTTTCTATCAATCCTTTTTGTGTTTGTAATATATGATTCAATACTGGTGCAAATTTAGATTGATTTGTTACTATTCTATTTTCAGGCAATTCTAAATGATCGACGAGATCATCTCCACCTTCGGCAGTAGGACTGAATAAAAATATCAAATCGAAGTAATGTGATTTAGGATTATCTTTTTTAGTTCTTCCGTACATATGTGGTCGTGTCATAAGATTAACTAAGTTCATTGATTTACCACTACCAGACCTACCGACTAACATCAACCTAAAAGGATGCTTAGGAATAATATTTTGTTCTTGTAATGGTCTAACTTTTATTTTACTTTTATTTGTATCAAACTTAATAATCTTTAATAAATCAGTGTTATTCTCTTTATGTTTTTTTGTTTCTTTCTTCTTTGTTTTCTTATTTTCTTCTGTTATGTAATCAGCATATGACTGTAACTCAAATCCTTTATTTTCGTTTTCAGTGTTGTCATCAGGTATATCAAACTTGGAGTCGAAATCACCAAACATAAATTATTTATATTATATATCTATATAATATAAATATTTCATAAAACTTAACAATGAACGATAATTTCTATTTTCTCTTTAAATGGTTTATTGTTTCTGTCTATTATTTTTTGTTTTTCTTCATCATCTTTTCTCTTTTGTTTTTCCTTTTTTCTAATATTGCTTTTTTCTCTTCTTTTCTGTTTATTAAAAGTATAGTATCTATACATTAGATACTTTTTAAAGCATTCATGACATCGCCTACCATATACAGGATTGTTATCACGCAATTTCCCACAATCTTTACAATCTGGAGATTTTGGATTATATTTCACTAAACCATCTCTACGCTTAATATATTCACAATGTCGGCAACAGTTCCTATTATATCTGAATTTATTTATATCAATATTTTTATGACAATGTTTACATTTTTTTATTTTCATTTTTTCTTAACTTATATAGTAACCTTCTTTTTTCATTATATTTCTTAAAATATTCATTTCTACTGTTAGTATGACATATATTGCATTCATTCCTATATGATGGTGTACCATCTTTTTTATCTTTTATTCTTGTGAATTTATCCAAAGTTAAATCTAACTTGCAAGTTTTACAATTTTTATAAGGTACTAACATTATTTCTCTTATCTCATGCATCAAATCATCATTTATAATAACATCGTATCTTTCGAGAATTTCTATTATTTTATCTATTTTTGGTTCTGTCATTAATATTACTATAAATTATATTTTTTTTTGTGTGCGTTTAAGCGTAAAGATTATATAAATCAGATTTTCTATTGATTGCCCAATAATTTCGTACATCCGAGTAGTTTGCAAATGGACTGAACATCTCGACAGCAGTATCATTGTTATTTACATAATGTCTTCCAATGGGAGTGAATGTATCAGAATTATCATCAACCAAGAATTCCATTTCAGGTAGCATATCTTGACCTAATTTGTATGTTTCCATTTGTTTTTGTGGTGTGTTGGTTGGAAATTCTACATTATATAACATATTTGGTGTTGATATTCCTGCATCCATATATCTCAGTTGGTCGGATAAGAATTGTGATCTCTTTAATGGATTTGTTTTTAGATTTCCATTTGCTCCTTCGCTTCCTGGTTCAATATAATTGAACATACTGTATTCGAGATCCGAAACAAATTTTTCTTGTCTCGTTTCATCCAATATATCTGGTGTAGGCATAATCGCTTTTGTTATCCATTTTTTAGGTTCTTTTCCTTCTTGTTGGTCAACAGCTTTTGTTTCTTCTAATACTGAAGGATCCACAGTGATTTTCCTTTCTGTTATTCCTGCACCAGACAATACACCTTCTCCAGCACCTGTATAACCTAATAAAGCTCCTGCTACAGTTGGTGGGAGTGCTTGTAATTTTTGTATATTTCTTTTTACTTCTGGATCATTCATATCTAATCCTTGTTGTTCATAATATCTTCTAATCATAGGACTAATCAATGCAGCTGTTGCTACACCACCAAGACCACCACTAATAATACCACCTACACCACCCATAGCACCACCACGAATAATCCCTGGAACAACCCCACCACCGATCCCAGCTGCCGCACCTTCACGTAATTCATCTCTAGAAGGTAAACCTGGTCTGAATCTTTCTGGCATTGGTAATTGTGGTAATTGAGGTATGGAACGTTTTATATCCATCATCACTGGCATTGCTTCTCTCAAATCCTGTATACCTACACTCGGTAAATTTCGCCTTACAGCATCTGGAAGACCTCTGAGATTATTTAGATAATCAAAAAATCCTAATGGCGTTACTACCTCATCGTTAAATTGTAAAAGATCATAAAGAGTGGTATCGCGTCTTGTTATTTGTTGTCTTATCGCACTTATAAATCTTGAGAACTCACCCCTGATATAGTTTCTTGCTTCTGATTGTATTATTTGTTGTGCCTGTGTTGGTATCTTTAACTCTGTAGCAACATTACTCGTCAACACATCAGTGAGATTGTTTAGAAATTCCTCTGTATCAGATTCTGAAAAAAATTCTTCGTACGGTACAAAGTCAGTTTGTAGTGTGTTATAATCAGATAATACTCCTAACTCTTGTTTTTGTTCTGGCTTTGTTTCTGTTGATGGTTCTGTTGTTGTTGTTCCTAGTTGTCGTTTTACCTCTGAATCATAAACAGTTATTGGTTGCGGTGGTTCATAAAGATAATCATTTAGGTTTATATCAAAAGCATTGAATAAGTATCTAGTTATTGGTTCTGTTAATTGCGAAACAAGCGGAGATCCTGTGGCCATGAATGTTGCCAACCCTACCATACCTACCCCAATTGTTTCTAAATCAAATGTACCAGATAACATCTGATTAACAGAGCTCCCTAAAAGACCTCTATATTCTGATGGAATTGCATTGATTGTTTCGCGTATCTGTGAGTCTGATAATATTCGTTTTGCTTCTTTCTGCTCAGGTCTTTTATTTTCTATAGCACGCCTTACCCTATCTACTTGTGGTTGTAGTTGTCCAAATATAGCTTTTACTTCATTTAATTTAATATCTAAACGTTTATTGCTTTCTTCTTGTCTTTGTAATAATAAATTTCTTTGTTCTGTTGCTTGTGTTTCTGCTTCTTGTCTCCTTATATCGTAATTTGTTATATTCTGCCTTACTCCTTTTAATTCAGGTAATAATTGTTCTGTTACACGTTCTGTTACACGATCTGCAGTTGTTTTTTTCTCTTGACTTTTTGGTGCGAATTTCTTGATTCGTTTTTGTCTGTTCTTATCCAATATATCAAGTTGTGCTGGTGTTAACATTCCTTGTTGTGTTGTGGTGGTCGGTGCTGTCATGTTTCTTGATATATTTTGCAAAAATTGAGTTTGAATTTCTGGTTGTAAATCCTCTGGTGATGGTTGTATATCCTCTGTTGATGATTTTTGTATAGTCGTTTCTTTTTTTTTCTTCTTTGAATCTAATGCTCTGCCCCACAATCTAGTTCTTCCTGCTTCACCCTTCTTTCTTTTTAGTTGTTGTAATCTTTTTACTTCTTGTAATCTTTTTTCTTCTTGTTCTTGTAATCTTCTTATTTCGTAGTCGTTTTGTTCTTCTTCTTCTCTTCTCGCTCTTATTTGTTCTTCTATCGCTTCCGCTCTTTTTTGTTCACTTATAAGACTTTCTTGTTCTTTTTTGAGTTTTGCTTCTTCTTCTCTTAAAAATTTTTCTCTTTCTTCCAACTCTCTTCTCTGTCTTTCTTTTCTTTCTTTTTCTTCCCCATATCTTTCGTTGGAATCCTCACCATCTCCATCATCTATTTCTCCATCGCGTGGTATATTATTTAAAAAACTTGGTGTGAAAATTTCTCTCATAACAGGTATAGAATAAATTTGCCTTACCATGGCATCATTACCCATAAAAGCTTTCACGGATTGTTCCATAGTTTTTTTTTCGTCATAGTGAAGTCTGCTTAATTCATTAGCCATATTATCCAAAGTTGTATTTTTTTGGTCATTCAAAATCTGTTTCAGTCGATTTCTTACTTCCTGAAAATTAAGGTTAGCTTCCTTTGCTTGTCTGTATTTTTCATCAGCAAAAGACTCTTTTCTAGTTACACCTGTGCCACGTCCTGAATTTTGTTCAAATAATTCTTTCAATACTTTATATATTAATTTAGCGATAGTAGGAATTGAATTCACAGCATAAGATTTTCTTTTGTCGCTCATTCTGTATATAATACAAACATAAAATAAAACGGCAGGTTTTATATATTATATAAAAATTTCTATTCTATATATATATGAGTAATGAAACTGTATCAGATTGTCAGGGCAATAATATGTGCCAATCAAATATATTATGTGTGGACAAATCCAATAACACAGATAAGTTATTATGTAAGCAAAATAATCTACAACCAATACAGGAAGAACTACAATCAGAAAATAAAAGTACAGAGACAAAAGAAACTAAATCAGACACCATACAACCCAACAACACAACAGATGGAACTAATTCCGCATATATGAATAAAGTAATTGAAGATATGAACACTCACACATATTGTAGAACAAATATATTAAATGAATGTAAGTTTGCTAATAAAATGGATGAATATATATTCAATGGTTTACCTTTAACAAATAGCCAAAAAGAAGAACTATTATTAGATATATTTAAAATACGTCAATCATAATATAAAAAAAATATTTATTTATAATATAATATGTTGAAAATCAGAAAAGTTAGAGGTTATGATAAATACTCTGTTAAATGGTATGATAAGAAAGGAAATATAACTTTGTTATCTGAACATGACAGTAGAGAAGAAGCTATAAAATCGTCAGAAAACGTGAAAAAGAAAATAGAAGAAAGAATTAAAACAATGAAAGATGATGAAGATGATATATTGGTATTTGATACCGAATAATTATATATTTTGTGTTAAAGTTAAATTAATTTATATACTATATATAAATAAATTGATAACCCTTTTAATGTCTCGAATTTGTAAAAACTGCAACATTGAAAAAGATCTTAATGATTTTGAAATAACAGATAAAGCAAAAAAATTATATAGAAGAATATGCAAAAAATGTAGAGTTTTGACAAGGCAAAAATACTTTAAAACATATTATATAAATAATAAAGAATCATATATAAATAGAGAAAAAGAAACTTGTATATGTGGTTCTTATGTATCTAAAAAATATATAAAGAAACATCAACAAAGTAAAAAACATCAACGATATTTAAACGCAATGTAAATCTAAATAAACATATAGAATTTTAATTTAATTTAATTTAATTTATTTAATTATTTAATTTGGGTTAAGAACATAAAAATATTATCTATTATAATTATATATAATAAATATAAAATGCCCAGACCTTTAAGAAACGGATTTATTAGAGCTTCAACAATTTTTAAAACAGCAGGAGAATATCAAATTAAAATCGGTAGTGATAGATATAAAAGTCTTGTTAATAGACGTAAGCGTAGTAATGTCTATCAAACAAGAGACGAAAAGAGAAGAACTAAGAACTTATCTGTTACACTTCCTAAAATGTATAGCGAACCTACATTTAAAGGACTTACAAAACTAATCAAAAGAAAGCATAAATTTAGTGTTAACGATGAGAAAATTGCTTTCAATGTTCTTAAAGACTTACAAGAAGGAAAACAAAAGAAATATCTAAAAATCAAACTTGAGGATAACACATTGAAACATATCCCCATTAATGATAAATCTATTGAAAGTATCACAAATACATTATCTAGGGGATATTTTAGCGAACAAGCATATAATACTGGTTCGGATGCTATTAATCAAATACTAGCAGTCGGTATCAAAGATATTGAATTAGGAACTGTCAGACAAAGAAATATGTTTAAATCAGGTTCTTTTTTCCGTTATTTAAACACAACAGATATCAACTTAGAAAGATACCAAATTATCAGCAACACAACAGATAAAAAAATTATGGATGATCACTGTTTGACATATTGTTTAAAACAATACAATATCGATGAAGAGATTATCAATAGAGTTAAAACAACATTTGAAACCGGTTCATTCTTTCCTAAGAAGAACCTAAAAGAAGTATCAAATATTATTAAAAAAAATATCAATCTTGTTTGGTATGATGCCAAAGGCAATCGCAGAAATTGTAAATATACAAAAACATATGATGAAACAATCAATATAGCATTATATGAAGATCATTATTTTATTAATGAAATTACAAATTATACTCCATATAGTTCTAAACATTATAAGGAAATCAAACACATTAAAGATTTTAATAAAATCTATAGAAAAGATAATAAATATTATGTAAAAAACGATAAATTAAAAATTGATAGTTTAACCTTGATTAAAAATTTATTTGAAACAGATAACTTTATCAAAGATCATAATATCATAAAATCTTTTGATAAATATCAAAGAAATAAAGACAAAGCAGAAACATTATCACTTATCGATGAAGAACAGAGATTATATGAATACAAATCAAAAGAGGAAGATAATAAAACAATTATATTTTATGCTGATATCGAAACAGACGTGCACGGAGATACTCACAAACCAATATTAATGAGATTTACAAAGACTGGCGACCTTATCGACCACGGATACACATACGAAAGAGAAGAACTAGATGAAGATTACAGTTTATTTAATAGATTTATGAATTCTATTGATAGACAAAGTAGGGGATACAAAAAAGTTATTATCTATTTCCACAATCTAAAATATGACTATAACACTATCAAATCTTTTATTAATCATTTAGGTGCCCCATGTGAGAAAGATGGACAATTATACAATGTTAAATTTAAATTTAAATTTAGAAATTATGAGTTTAGAGATTCTTTGAAACTTGCTCCAATGAGATTGGCAGATTTTCAAAAATCATTTGGATTAGATAAAGATTTAAATAAAAAAGAAGCAATCGCTTACGAATACTACACAATAAATAATATGTGTGATAGAGTATTAGAAGTAGATATATATGAACAGTACCTAAAAGAAGATGATAAAAAAATATTTAGACAAGCGTTGGAAGATAACTATTTATTTAGATACAGAAAAGATAAAAAAAGTAATAAAATGATATTCGATCCTATTGAATACTATAAATATTATCTTAAATATGATACATATATTTTAATGAAAGGTTTGGAAAAATTCGAACAAATTATTAATGATATTGTAAGTGAATTAAATAAAAAATACAATACCAATCATAATATCAATTTATTTGATTATCTCACTATATCAAGTCTTACTCATGCTATTATGGGTGCTTTTGGATGTTATGATGATGTATATGAAATGTGTGGCAATTTACGACAATTTTGCGGAAACTTCGTAACGGGCGGACGCGTCCAGGTTAACGAAGAATATAATAAAAAAGTTATTAAACAAAAGATTGCAGACTATGATGGCGTTTCATTATATCCAAGTGCTATTAAAAGACTATGTGAGGAGAGAGGATTGCCAAAAGGTAAGGCTAAACCAATTCAAACTTATAATAAAAAAGAATTAGATAAATATGATTACTATATGGTAAAAATTATAATTACAAAGATTAACAAATATCAACAATTACCTATGGTTAGTTATAAAAATAAAGATGGAATACTTCAATATGTAAATGAGATTAAAGAACCTATTATCACTTATACTGATATGATCACTCTTAACGATTGGATAGAATTTCAAGATATCGAATATGAGATTTTGGATGGGGTATATTACAATAACGGATTTAATAAACGTATGGGAGATATTATCTTACATTTATTTAATAATAGATTGAAACATAAAAAACAGAAAAACCAAGCAATGCAGCTTATATTAAAATTAATGATGAATAGTTCATATGGTAAAACCATTACAAAAAAAACTATGACACGTAAAGTTATTATTAATGATAATAAAAAAGAACAATATATCGCCAACTATTTCCACCTTATCAAAGAATTTAAACAGATTACAGATAGGCAATGGGAGATAACACTCGACGCTGTAGATACTACATATAATATGGCACAAGTTGGATCATTTATATTGTCTTATTCTAAGAGAATTATGAATGAAGTCTTTAATATTGCTAATACTCACAAATGTCCATTATATTATACCGATACTGATAGTATCCATTGTAATTATGATGATGTTATAACGATTGAGAATGAATTTAGAAAGACATATAACCGTGAATTAACAGGAAAACAATTGGGGCAATTTCATATTGATTTTGACCTTGATGGTGCGTGTAGTGAGATTTATGCTGTTAAGTCTATATTCTTAGGTAAAAAGGCATATATCGATATATTAGAATCTACAGATGCTAAGGGAAATAAGATAACGGGATATCATTATAGATTAAAAGGTGTGAATGAACAAGGAATAAGACATAGAGCAGATAATGATTTTAAAGGAGATATATTCAGTGTTTACCAGTATCTATCTAATGGTGATAGTTTAGATTTCGTATTAAATCCACAAGGAATGAAACCTTCATTTGAATATAACGATGCGGGAGTTAGAACAAAAGAAAGCGGTGAGTTCATCAGAACTGTAAAATTTTAAATATAATATATTATATAATGTTTGTCTGTTATTGTTGTATGAAACGATTTCATAATTTTTATAGGTCTAATCAAGATGGTAAATATTGTGTATGGTGTCATATACACAAAAAAATAAATAGTAAATCAAGGATGTAAAAAAAGGGTGCCACGCTATATATCACAATTTATAATAAAATAGTGATATAGAACTTTTGAGAGGGGGAGGGGAAATGGAGGGGTGATATTTTTTTGGGGTGATATTTTTTGGGGTGATATTTTTTTGGGGTGATATTTTTTGGTTTTCTGTTTTTTGGTTTTCTGTTTTTTGGTTTTCTGTTTTTTGGTTTTCTGTTTTTACAGTATCCCCCAAAAACGGAATCACAC
>Ga0208645_1002028_pt1 | contig 16669 bp, 18 predicted proteins | sample VirMetDEL_Sep_01_FD_184519 | JGI IMG/M metagenome (GOLD analysis project Ga0208645, IMG submission 184519) | Aqueous microbial communities from the Delaware River and Bay under freshwater to marine salinity gradient to study organic matter... | ecosystem: Environmental > Aquatic > Marine >... | reverse complement strand
CTCCTAGCCCAGGAGCACAGACAGCAGCTAATGCGGCTAACTTACAAAGCGGTAACTACAATGATGGAGAAGTTCAAGCATTAGTTAACGACAGAAGCAAAACTTTAAACGCAGCTAAGTCTATACAAAAAGATCCTACACTAGCTGAAGAATTCGGTGCATTTAAAAGTCAGCTAGCAAAAATCACTGGAGATTCTAATGATAATTTAAATAATCTTATCGCTATGAAAGCAGCCTCTCAATTGTTATCAGGTAAAACAAGAGAGAAAGGAGTTAGAGGATTTTTAGATGTGGGCGGACAAGCTTTAGGAGCTTCTGCAGATATGATGTTCCAACTAGCATTAGCACAAAAGAATCAAGACATGAAATTAGCTGAAGCTTTTTTAAAAGTTAAAGCTAAAAAAACAGGAGCTAAAATTGGTGTAGGAGAAGATGTAACAGTACGAGTTAATGATCCATCTGCTCCTGGAGGATTTATAAATAAAAAACTTGCTAAAGGAGATGACGGTAAGTTTTATGAAAGAAAATTTGTACCAGGCGTAGGACAACAATTTGTTGAAGCTTCTTTCACAGGAACAGATCAAAAACCTAATAACGATAAAATTAATTTTAATGCTTCTCAATTATTTGAAAACAAACGAGGTGGAAAAATGATTGAATATGTTATTGATAATGCCTTAACTGAAGCAGGTCCTAAAGCTGCTTTTGGATTAATGACAGAAAGAGCATTTGGTACTTTTGATTTCTTAGCAGGAGAACAAGGTGGATTAGGTAATAAAACTGCATCCGTTGATGCAGAAATTAAAAACATCATGGCTAAGAATACAGAAACAGGTTTATTAAGTGATGTGACAAAAGGAGAAAAACTACAACAACAATATGAAAAAGATATACAAGATGCTATAGACAATGGAGCTAAACGAGTTGAAAAAGAATTAAAACGAGCAGGTATCATTGCAAAAGATTATAGACCTACAGAGGAAGATTTAACTAAATACACTAAACTTGCACTTATTGAGCAACGTATGAAATATATTGTTGCGAATGCAAACAAATCAGAAGATCGATTAACACAAAAAGATATTGATAATGCTGCACAAAGAACTCAAATTATTAAATTTATTGCATCTCCAAGAGAGATTAGAAAGAACTATGAAAATTTAAGAGAAGAGTTTAGAGAAAAAGCTTCTAATTATTTATTACAATTTAAATTAAATGGAGGTTCAGAAGACTTTATTCAAACAAACTTTATGGATATTCCAGGAGTAAGAGACACTTATGGTGCATCAAAACGAGAATATGCATCTAGTCAAATGACTAAAAATAAACCAACACGAAATGATATCTTAAGTACAATACCAATTGCGGGAGGTAAGTAATGCCTACAATTCAAGAATTACAAACAGCAATTGATAATAAACAAATCGATACAAGAAAACTAGAACCTATACAATTACAAGCATTAGACGAAGCTTTTAAATCAGGGGAATTAAAAGGTTACGAAGGTATTAAAGACTATGAAAGATTAATTGATTTAGGAGCACAAAGTGTTGCTGGAACTAAAGAACAAAGATTAAAAGCTTTTGAAACCGCTACAGGTGTTGATAGAGGAGACTTGGTATTAACAGGAGCTGCGGGTATGGCGATGGTTCCTTACATGAAAAATCAACAAGCTTTATTAGAAGCATTTCAAAAAAATGGCTTTAGAGATTATTACGGTGTGGATAATAGATTTGGAGGAATGGCGGATATATATGGAAAAAGATTTTCCGTATTATCAGATAGATTAAAAAAATTACCTAAGATACCAGGTATTGCAGGGGCTCCAATAAGAATATTATCTAATGTAGCAGGTTGGGCAGATGATACGATAGACCTATTTCAAAAATATGCAAGAAGAGGAGCATCCCCAGCATTAGCTACAGAAGCAGAATCTATTTTAATGGGTGCTGCTGGAGCAGCTGGAGGTTCAGCTTTATATGAAATAGGTAACTTAGGATCTGACTTTGTAGGTGCTACTAACCAAGATATGGCTAATCTTAGTGATAATGATATTAGAAAAATGAAATTTTCTGATCGATTACTTTATAATTCATTAGTAGAAGCGCAAAACGATATTCTTTGGGCTGGAGGTGCATTAGGACTTATACCAGCAGTTAGATTTGCAGGCAGAGGACTAAAAGGTTCATTAGGATTGAATTCAGAACAATCTAAAGCAATTGCAAGACAATTTGAAAATCTTGGATTAAAACCTAACATTGCAGCATTAATACCAGGAGACAATGCTTGGCAAAATTTCTTTAAAAAATTCTTTACTACCATTGGGGTATATCCAATCGTAGGAGGTCCTTTAACTAAATTTAATAGAGAATTTAATCAAAAACTAACTCAAGAAAAATTTTTAGAAGTTATGGAATCATTAGAGCTTCCACCTAACGTTAATAATAGTATTATGAACTATGCAGGAGCTAATGAAATTAAAAACGAATGGAAACGAGTATGGTCTGCTATTAAAGATGAATATGATGGATTTAGAAAATTTTACGAAGATATAGGTAATCCTAATTTTATTCCTACTAGAGAAGTCAAAGAAACAAGTAGAAAATTAATTGAAAGATTAAAAGAAGTATATCCTGAAAGAAGTTCTTTATGGGATAGTTATTTAACTCCTGCTGCTGGTCAAATGAGAAAATTAAGTGAGGTAGATGATCCTATGGTCACTTATTTAAATTATTTAGAAGAAGTAGGAAAACAAGATCACATTAGAATAAGTGATTGGTTAGGTTTATCTAAATTACAAACAGCAGCTTACAGTGCATCTAACTATAAGAATGTAAATGATCAACTTATTATGGTTCGATCTGCATTAGAAAGAGATTTGAATAGTCTATCAGATGCTACTCAAAGAGATACATTGAAAAAAATATTTAAAGACGATTACAATCAATTAGTACAAGAACAAGGTCCTGCAGCAGGAGAAGCTTTTATTGATTCTAGAATTAGAACTGCAGAAGCTGCATTTGGAAGATTAAAAGAAGCGAACACTTTTTATTCTATGGTATTGAGACCTTTTGAAAAAACAGCGGTAGGAAGAAAACTAAGAGCACAAGATGCTAAGTTGTTTGCGGACAAAGGTATTGAAATGGTAGGAACTGCTTCACTTGCACCTGATGAAGTGTTTGATAAAGTTATTACAAGAATATTAGCATCTGATAGTCCTGATTCTGTTAGACAATTAAAACAAATTTTAGGATTAACTAAATCAGAATACAAAATATTTAATGATGCAGGACAAGTTGTAAGAACAGTTAAAATTCCTGAAAGTAAAGAATCTAGAGCTGTATATGATAGATATGTAAAACAATTTTTTTGGAATGCTTGGAATGATTCAACTACTAGTCCGTTAAAAGATTTGGGTGGATTATCTGCACAACAAATTGGAGAAAGAGCTAGAGCAGCTGGTTTTGTTAAGCCAAGATGGCAAGAGCTTGCAGCAGATGTAGAACAAAGAGTTAGAAACAAAGCTAAAGTAAATGAAACATTTGATGTTACACAAATAGATGGAAGAGTATTTACTCAAGGTAAAGGTATTGCAAATCTTAATGAAGGTTTAATTGCTAATCATAATTTCGGTGAAATTAATATAGATAACTTTGCAAAAAGAATTGGTATTGATAGTCCTCAAGGACGAGACAAATTAAGAGAAATGTTTGGTGGAGGACAAAGAGGAGACTTAGCGGTTAAAAAACTACAAGATTTAATTGATGTTAAACGTGCTGTAGATACTGTTGATTTTACAGATCCATCTAAATTCGTACAAAGATCACTAACCTTAAGAGCTGGTTCAGGAAGTGGTATTGTTGCTGGAGCTTCCGCAGCGGCTTTTGGTATTGGACAAACTTTACAAATTATTCTTGGAGGTAGAATACTTGCAAGTATATTAGCAAGTCCTAAACTTGCAGAAAATGTTATGGATATGAATAGATATTACAGAACATTGTCTGACGATCCAAATGTATCTAAAATTGCACCACAATTAATGCCTAGAGCTAGAACAGCTTACGCAAGAGCAGTAAATAGTATTTTTGAAAATGAAGGAGATGATTTTAGAGTAGATCCAAATAATATTGATTTTGAAGAAGTACGACAAAAATTATTATCTTTACAACCTAATATTCCTTTAAAAGCAGGATTTAATTTTGAAATGTTACCTCAATTTACAAGAGATAGAATTTATCCTGAATATAAATATGCAAGTCAATTAGATAGAAATCAGGTTATGGAAGGCGAAGAATTTATGCAAGGTGCTAATTTAATGGCACAAAGCGATCAACAATTTGATGCAGTGGCAAACGGCAATCCAGTAGAGCAAATGCCTCAACAACAAATGCCACAAGTGCAGGGTTCTCAATTAGAGATGCCACAAGCTCCTATGGGAGTAACACCGACCACTGGACAACAACCTGGACAATTTGCATCTTTATTTCCGCAAGATACATTAGGTCAAGCAATTGCTCAACAAAGAGGATTTAATGATGGTGGATTAGTAGAGGATGCATACGCACGAGCAGATGAGGTTTTAAATGCGTAAAAAATCAGCTTTACAAAAAATAGAAGAACACGAAAAACTTTGCAGAATTATGCAAAAACAAACTTTTGCAAGAATTGCTAGATTAGAAAAGTGGATAATTAGTGGTTTATTTGCAATAGTTTTATCTTTACTTTCCAGTCACTTTGGTTCATAAGAACTGAATGAAATTCATAGAAGAAGAAACTCACATCTCATTAACTGATTACAAATTAATAAATAAATACAACTATAAGAAGTATTCTAGAGCAGAAGATCCAGAAACAGGAAAAAGATTATATGCTGTAGATGGAACTAAGTTACCTAGTGTAACAACGATTTTAGGAGCGACAAAAGACCAAAGCGCTTTAGATGCATGGAAAAAAAGAGTAGGCGAGGCAGAAGCGGATAGAATTAAAAACGAAGCTGCACTTGTTGGTACTGAAATGCATTTAGTCATAGAAAAATATATCCAAGGAGAAGGGTATTTAAATCTATCAGAAACAGGAGCTAAAGCTAGAAAGATGGCTCATACCATATTAAGTAAATGTAATGATATTACAGAAGTTTGGGGTAATGAAGTAAGTTTAGCTTATCCAGAAAAATATGCAGGCGCAACAGATCTTGTTGCAGTTGCAAATGATAAGCCTACCATATTTGATTGGAAACAAACAAATAAACCAAAAAGAGATGAATGGGTAGAAGATTATAAATTACAGTTAGGAGCATACAGTTTAGCTCATACACAAATGTATGGTCCAATAGAAGCAGCTTGTATACGTATGTGTTCTAGAAATTATGAATACCAACAATGGTTATTACAAGGTACAGAATTAAAAAACTATCAAGAAAAATTTATGGAACGATACGAAAAGTTCTTGTCAATTTCTAAATAATAAGTATATTAAAAGTGTAAAAACAACTTGTTTGGGCTACACTGTGGTAGCCCAAACATTAAACGTTTATTGACAAGATAAGCATTCATCAGACCCTTCGTCTAATTTTGCTAACGCTTCCTGTTTACATTCATTACTGCAAATTGTTTGATGCTCATGAATAGCTTCAAATTCTTTTTTACAAATTGCACATTCTTTTTTCATTATTCTTCATCCTCTTCATCTTCGTCTTCATCAAAAGAATCTTCCTCTTCTACTTGATCGTCTGCTTCCATTTCCCAGGCTTTATCTCTTAGTTTTGTAAGATCCTCTTCCATTCTATCAATGATATCTTCGATTGTTTCTTCTTTTTTATTTTTTGGCATGTTGTCCTCCTTGGGTTAGACAAGAATGCTAACCCAAGAAAGAGATAAGAGATACCTTGATAAAATTATTTTATGTTAATAAAATCAAGCTCTTCTTCAGTCCAAGGCCACATTATTTAACCTTGATTTCCTGAGCTTTTATTTCTTCTGGTTCATTAACACCTAATTTAACTGTTAATATACCGTCTTCCATTTTAGCTTCATCTACAACAACATCATTTCTCAATGAGAATTGTTTAAAGAATTTTCTAGCTGCAAGACCTTTTTCGATATATTCTTTTTCCTTGTCATCTACTTGACCAGCAACAGTTAATATACCGTCTTTGTATTCAACTTTGATATTCTTTTTATTGAATCCAGCTAAACCTAGTTCAATTCCGTACTCACCTTTTCCGTATTTTACCACATTGTAAAATGGAAACGATTGTACTTTTGATAAATTCATAAACATTTCGTCAAATGAATCACCAAATAATGTGTTTGATTTATTCCAAAGATCTTTTTGGAATTTGTTAATTATATCTAAACCTGTCATATTAACCTCCTTGTTATAAGCAAAGTTTATGGGCCAACCCTATTGTTGCACCGCAAACATTATATAATAACGTTAACTAGAGTTTCAAGTAGTAAATAATTTACAGTAAATTAAATATCAAATTAACAAGGAATTAAGCCACTTTTGTTGCACCCCTTTACATAATTCTGTTACAGTAAATCATGTAAAGGAGTTATTATGAATAAAACAAATAAAGGCATTACAATAAATGATGATGACCAAGATTGGGGTTCATCTGGTTTAGATAACTATTTAAGCCAATCTTTAATTTCATCACCAAGTGTTTTAGATGCTAATTTATCTTTATTAGATAAAGAAGATAATACACGTTCATCTAAAGTAGATTGACATATAATATCAGTATACAAAACAGTTTTGGTTTGTCCTGATCTATGCGCTCTGTCTTCAGATTGTTTTCTAACTTCAAAGTTAAATGAATTAGAAAAGTAAACTACATTGGTTGCTGCAGTCAAAGTAAGACCAAATCCACCCGTAGACGGATTACCTACAAAGAATCTACAGGTATCATCTTCTTGAAAACGTTTCATGGCTAAAGTTCTTTTAGCTGAATCTACTGCACCATAGTTAGCAACAACAGATTGTTTACCATATTTTTCTTCTAAGAATTTAATAATAGATTCAATACTATAAATGTAAGTAGCCCAGATAATCATTTTACCATCTGATTCATCAATAATATCTGACAAAGCATGAAGTTTAGGATTTTTAAATTCTTTAATTACTCCATCATTTGTTTTAACAAAACCATTAGCTACTTGGTGTAGTTTAATAATTTCAGTTAATTTATTATTATAAGAAACAGTATCATCTTGGACAATAGCAATAGCTGCTTGTCTAAGACTTTCATAAACTTTTTTCTGTTCTTCATTCATTTCAACATAACGTTTCGCATATTGTTTAGGAGGTAAATCTAAACATTCATCTTTAGTTACACGGAAAGAAAACTTAGATAATTTTTCTTCTAACTCTTCCATACGTACATAGTATTTAGGTATTTCAGTATAACGACCTCCACCTAAATCTAATCTATGTGTAACACAATAACGACTTCTAAAAGTATAATAAGAAGTAAATCCTAAATGATGGGGACTTAAAAAATCACACTGTGTATATAAATCTAAGGGAGATTTAGTAACAGGAGATCCTGTAAGTATTCTTCTATACTTAGAATATTCAGCTAAGTTTAATACATTTTTTGTACGAATAGCTTTATGATTTTTAACTGTAGTGCTTTCATCAATAATAGTTAATGCTTTATGTTTTGATAAATATTCTACAGCAGCTTTATAACCACGAGGCGTAGATAAAGCTTCTACATTCATACAAAAGATAGTTAAATCTTTATTCTTTTTATAAGCTTCTTTTAAACGTTTTGGTTTATCTATGTTCCAAGCATAAATAGAATATTCTATGTCTGGAGACATATGTTTTTTAATTTCATCAAAGGCCCAAACTGTATAAACAGATTTAGGAGCAATGATTAAGACACCAGTAATACCTTTATGTAAGCGTAAAAGAGCAATATTATCTATCGCAACTTTTGTCTTACCCGTACCCATTTCCATAAAGAATGCATAGGAATCTTTGTCCCAAGATTTTTCTAATGCAGTTTTCTGATGCTTGTAAGGTGGGGTTTTGTAGTTAAACAAGTTCAACATAATAGTTGACATATAATTATTAATGTTTATATAGTCAAGTAATTAAATATAGGAGGCCATTTATGGACTTAGAACAACTAACAACGATAAATATAAAAACTGATAAAGTCAAAGATATTGCAGATCATTGCAATAAACTTCTATCCCAAAATAAAAAAGTTGAAGAAGCAGAATTAGCTTTACAAGAAGCTAAATCTGAACAGGCTCGATTATCTGAGGAGGTTATTCCTGCTCTGATGTCAGAAGCTGGTGTTTCTAGACTTGATTTAGAGGATGGATCTTCAGTTAAGGTTTCTCCTTATTACTATGCGAAAATCCCAGAGGAAAGAAAAGCGGATGCTTTTGAATGGCTCCGTAAAAATAATGCTGGTGATTTGGTTAAAAATAATTTAACCCTCTCGTTTGGTAAAGGGGAAGATTCTGAGGCAGCAAAAATAAAAGCTGAATTAGAATCAAAAGGACTGGTCGTCGACCAAAAGGAAGATGTCCACTGGCAAACTCTTAGAGGATTTGTGAGAGATCAAATCGAAAAGGGTGTAAATATACCTTCCGATTTATTTGGATTGTATATTAGTCAGAAGACCAAAATAACAACTAACAACTAACACATAAGGAGCAAAAAATGGCAACACAAAAAGCCAACTCTTCAGCGGTGGTCGAAAAGACTACAGCTGCACCTCCATCATTAGACATTTCTTCTTTAGAGAAGTTTGCTGGTGCTGGAGCGGAAAATGTTACATCACAAGATGTATCACTTCCATTTCTTAAAATTCTCACTAGCAATTCACCTCATGTAACACAAGGTGATTCAAAGTTTATTGAGAATGCAAGACCAGGACAAGTAATTAATACTGTTCTGAATAAACTGTATAACGGTAAAGACGGATTTAAAGTCGTACCGTGTTTTTATAAATTCGAATATGTAGAATGGGCAGACAGAGGTAAAGCTGATTCACTTGCACCTGTTAATTCTTATCCTGCAGATTCAGACATCATGACTAAAACTAAAAGAGGTGATGATAGAAAAGATAGATTGGACAATGGTAATTACATTGAGCCAACTCATTATCACTATGTTTTAATTGTAGATGAGAATGATCAACCTGCTGAAACAGCGGTCATTGTTATGAAAGCCACTCAAGCAAAGAAATCTAAGAAGTGGAATTCAATGATGTTATCTCAAAGACGAAAAGGCAAGAATGGCTTTTTCCAACCACCAACATGGTCTCAAATCTATACTTTGAAAACTGTGTTAGAAAAGAATAATTTAGGTTCTTGGTACGGTTGGGAAGTAGAACATACTAAAGACATTCCTAATGCAACTTTAATGGAAGGTGCGAAAGCTTTCTATGAAACTTGTTCTAAAGGAATGGCTAAGGTTAGTCTATCTCAAGAGAACGAGAATACTGCGGAGGCTACACCGTTTTAATTATGGAGTCGCTAGATTTTTTTAGCGACCTATTCGGTGGATTAGACTCTGCTTACGGTACCTACGAGCTAAATGGGGCTCGTAGGTCCGATGGTAAAGCTGAAGGAAAGGCATTTACTAAGAAAGGCGCTGTAACAAAAGAATTATTTCTGAAACACCTCAAAGGTGAATTGTCTTTAGGTATTGTACCTATTATGAAAGACAATAACTGTAAGTGGGGATGTATTGATGTAGATAAATATAATTTAGATATTACATCTACAATTAAAAAAATTAGAGATAATAATATTCCTTTATTTCCATACAGATCTAAATCTGGTGGATTACATTTATTCTTACATATTGATGGAGTTATACCTGCATCGGATATGATTTCTAAATTAACAGAGATTGCTGGTGTACTTGGTTTTGGAGATTGTGAAATATTTCCTAAACAAAGAACCATTAATGTAGAATTAGGAACCATTGGTAATTGGTTAAATCTTCCTTATCACAACGCAGAGATGACTATGCGTTACGCAATAAACGACAACGGCCACTCGATACCTATTGATGCATTAGAAGCAGCAGTAAAAAAATATTTAATTAAACCAGAAGATTTTTACAAGATAGAAGCAAAACTAGAACATGAGGATGATGATATGTTTAATGAATATCCTCCATGTGTTCAAGCATTTATGACACAGTCTATGGAAGCAGGAGGTCGTAACGAAGCTTTATTTAACGTAGGTGTCTGTATGATTAAGAAGTTAGGTAAAGATGGTGCATGGGAAAATGATCTTCATGAAGTAAATAAAAATTGGGGAGAGAATGCATTACCTGCAAATGAAATTAAAAATACTATTATTAAATCTTTAAATAAAGAAAAGGAATATAATTACAAATGTAATACACCACCTGCAAAAAGATTTTGTAATCAAGACTTATGTATCAAAAGAAAATTAGGTATTGGTAAAGGTAACTATAGTTTTTCTGTAGATTCATTTCAAAAGATAAATACCAAACCACCTAAATATATTTTAACGATAGATAAAAAACCTGTAAGACTTACAGGACAACAATTGTGTCAGCAACAATTATTAAAAACAGAATTGTTTGATACAGATATTGTTTGGAAAACTATGGAGAAGGAACAATTTCATCTATGGTTAAATTATTTAAAATCAATTCAAACAGATGTAGAAGGATATGACTTTACCGATGATGATAAAGATGAGTTTCAATATTTGTTTAAAAACTTTATTGATGACAATCAAGTTGCAGATCATATTACTCAAACACAAACTGATTATGTCTATGAAGAAAACAATTATTTATTTTTTAGAGCAGAAATATTTAAGAAGTTTTTAAAAAAAGAAGGTCAGAACTTAAAGGCATCTGAAGTTAAAGAGATGTTAATTGATAATGGTGCAGAATATATTCGTAAGCATGGCGATTATACTGCAAGATTATGGAAAATACCTAAACCTAAACTAGAGGATATTAAAGATCGAAATGTTAAATTCGACAAAAAACTCCCATCGTTTGACCCAGATAACCAATAAAACTTTTAAAATATTTGGTCCTCCTGGTACAGGCAAAACGACTAGACTAATTAAAATATTAGAAAAGTGGTTACGACTTGGAGTTAAACCGCACGAAATTGTTTATGTGTCTTTTACTAACAAAGCAATTAACGAAGCGGTATCTAGAGTATTAAAAAAGTTTAAAGATTACAAAGAAGAAGACTTTGATAATTTTAGAACCATACATTCTTTTTGTAAAAAACATTTACGAAGTGCTCAAGTGCTGGATCCTAAAACAGATATGTTAGAGTTTCATACAACGTTTGGAACGGTTAAAGCAGATCTTACTGAAGAAGATATGAATCATAAAGTATTTAATAATTGGTGTTTGAGAGTTTATGATAAATCTAGGAATATGTTAATTCATCCTGATGAAGGATTTAGAAGAGAATCTATGAAGAGAGCTCGATTTAAACAATACAAAGACATTGTAAGAAATTATGAAGCATTTAAAAAAGATCACAGGATAGATTTTACAGATATGGTACAAAAATTTATTAAAGAAGTACCTGTTCAAACTTATAAAGTATTTATTGTAGATGAAGCACAAGATTTAACTCCTCTTCAGTGGCAATTTGTTGCAAAGGTTGCAGACAAAGCTCATAGAATTTATTTAGCAGGAGATGATGATCAAGCGATCTATGAATGGAATGGTGCAGATGTACATACCTTTTTAAACTTTCCAGGTAGAGTGTTTATATTAAAGAAATCATATCGATTAAATAAAGATGTGCATTTATTATCAGAACAGATATTGAAATTAATTCCTATGAGACAGGAAAAAGAGTTTACATCTAACGATGTAGAGGGTCATATTGCCAGGTGGTCAAAGTTTAACGAAGTGCCTTTCGAACAACTATCTGGCAACTGGCTTATTCTAGGTCGGGTTGGAGATTGTGTGAATGAATTAAAAGAAATGGCAAGACAAAAAGGATTATACTTTCAAGATATGAGAGGTAATAAATCTTTTAATATCAATAAATGGAATGCAATTAATTATTGGAGAAAACTAATTGGTGGAGAAACTTTAGTTAGAGAAGAAGTAGGCGTGTTATATGATTTTATACAAGAGATTGGAAGAGGTTGGCGTAAGATTGATTCGAAAAATTGGTCTACTATACATCCTAATGAACCATTAAATTTAGAAAAGCTATATCAATGTGGATTAACCTCAACAGAAAAAGAATGGTGGAAAGTTTTAAATAGAAAATTTACATCTAGAGACTTGGATTATTTTGAAAATGTGTTAAGTAAAGGAATTGAACTTAATGACAAATCCAATATCATTATCGATACGATTCACGCAGTTAAAGGAGGTGAAGCAGATAATGTTCTTATTTATGAAAAAGCTAATTGGCCTTCTAATTTTTCAAATAAAAATGGTGTGGAAAAAATGGCAGAAGCTCGTGTTTGGTATACTGGAGTTACTAGAGCAAAGAAAACACTTCATTTTTTATCTACTAATCATGAGTATTATTTCCCTATTGGCAAAATATTATCTAACTATGTAAGGAGCAAACATGACAACTAAAGAAGATCTTGAACGAGTGTTTCCATCTAACAGACAAGAAGGTGGTGATCATTACAGTAAACACACAATACAGCCCTATACATTTATAACAGAAAACAATCTTTCTTTTTTTCAAGGAAACGTAATTAAATATGTTGTGCGTTACAAAGATAAAAATGGAATAGAAGACCTAAAAAAGATAATTCATTATTGTGAGTTAGAGATAGAGAGGATGAGAAATGCTAAATAAGGAAATTATACCTTTATTTTCACATAATATTTTTAAATATAGAATTGATCCTAAATTATTTAACAAGAAAAAAATTTTAGATACTATTAATTCAAATTATAATAAAAAAAAGTATAGAAACAATTGGGATCACAATCAAGTTTTTCCTAGTAATTTTCATCACAGTAATAAAGATGAAGACAATAAAAATTTTTTAATCCCAGATTATTCTTCACTATTACCTATTTACGAAAATATATTTAAAAACTTATATACTAATTTAAAATTTAAAACGGGTATTAAATTTAATTTTAGTTTTGACATTGTAAATTATACTTGTAGTGATGAAGATCAATTTATGAGAAAACACGACCATGTTAGAGATTCTGATTTTTCTTGTGTTCATTATTTACAATTTGATAATGAACATGCACCTACTGTATTTTACAATCCAAGTGAATTTATAGGTAGAGAAACATTAAAACTTTTAAGAAATAACTTTTTTAAAAAGTTAGATGATAATTATTTAGAAAATTCAGGTTATTTTAAATTATTAACACTGCAATGTGAAGAGGATGATATGATTATATTTCCATCACATTTAGAACATGCTGTACCTCAAGTAAGAGAAAAATATAAACAAAATAGAATAACAATAGTTACAAATACTCGTATTGAATGATGAGTAAACCTATAGAAATACATACCAATTTATTTGGCAGGCTAAAAGAACATAAGGTGGATATTAAAACTGCCGTAGATGTAGGTTGTTATAAAGGAGAATGGTCTAAACGATTAAAAAAAATTTATCCAAACGTAAACTTATACTTAATTGATGCCTCTGATACATATGCAAAAGAATTAAATGAACTAGGAACTTTTATTAGTGCATATGTAGGTCAAAATGAAGAAGAAAGAGATTTTTATCATAGTGATCAAAGTGAAACAGGAGACTCTTTGTATTTAGAAAACTCTAATATTAAATTTAATTCTAAAAAAATTAAAACTAAAAAATTAATGGATATAATTCCATTTCAAAATTATGATTATATAAAAATGGATGTGCAAGGAGCAGAACTAGAAATTATAGAAGGTTCTTTACCTTTGTTTACAAAAACAAAATGGGTTCAATTAGAATGTCCTATTCATCCTAATAATGAAGGAGCTCCTAATTTTGCACAAATTATTAATTATATGACAAATAGCGGATTTGAAACCTTTGATATTGAAAATATATTTTACAATAGGAAATTAATGTGTATAGATTTTCTTTTTAATAATATTACTTTACCAAAAGTAACTGCCTTAGAATCTAAAACAATAGAATATAATATAACTAAATGACTACACAACTAACATTTACACAGACTGAAAGTGACTGGACACCGCCCACCGAATACCCAGACTTAACAAACAGATCAGTTATCGCAATTGACTTAGAAACAAGAGATCCAGATATAAAACAAAAAGGACCAGGTTGGGCTACAAAAAATGGAGAAGTAGTTGGAATTGCTGTAGCTGCAGATGGATTCAAAGGTTACTTTCCTATTGCACACGAAAAGGGACCAAACTTAGATCCTGGTATGACTTTAAAATGGTTTGCAAAAATGATGGCGTCAGATGCAGACAAGATTTGTCATAATGCTTCATACGATATTGGTTGGTGTAAAGCTATGGGTATCAAAGTAAATGGAAGAATCATTGATACGATGTTAGCTGGAGCTATCATTGATGAAAACAGAAGAGGTTATTCTTTAAATGCATTATCTGCAGAGTATTTAGGTGAAGTTAAAGTAGAAACAAAATTAAGAGAGAAAGCAGAAGAGTGGGGTCTTGATGCAAAACAAGATTTGTGGAGATTGCCAGCAAGCTTTGTTGGAGAGTACGCAGAACAAGATGCAGAACTAACTTTAAAGTTATGGAGAAAATTTGAAACAGAAATAAGAACTCAAAACTTACAAACCATATTTGATATGGAAACTAAATTGTTACCTATCTTAATTGAAATGCGAGAGCATGGAATCAGAGTGGATTTAGATAAAGCAGATAAAATGAAAAAAGTTTTTGTTCAAGAAGAACAGAAAAAAGTCAAAGAAATCAAAGATTTAACAGGTGTTGATGTAGAAATATGGGCGGCGGTATCTTTAGCGAAAGCTTTTGACGCACTTAAAATACCTTATGATCGAACAGAAAAAACAAAAGCACCTAGCTTTACATCCAATTGGCTGTTAAATTGCACTCATCCTTTAGCTAAACTTGTAAGAGAAGCTAGGGAGATGAATAAATTTCATTCAACATTTATCGATAGTATATTTAAATATGAACATAAAGGACGAATTCACGCGGAAATTAATCAGTTACGTAGTGATAATGGGGGGACTGTTAGCGGTAGGCTTTCTATGTCAAACCCAAACCTCCAACAAGTACCAGCAAGAAACAAAGAATTTGGAAAACAAATTCGATCATTATTTTTGCCTGATGAAGGAACCAAATGGGGTTCATTCGACTACTCTCAACAAGAACCAAGACTTGTGGTGCATTATGCATCTTCAGTCGATAGCGGATTCGAAGGTTCATTTGAATTAATCAAAGCTTATGAAAATGAAAATGCAGACTTCCACCAGGTTGTAGCGGATATGGCAGACATACCAAGATCACAAGCTAAAACAATTAATTTAGGATTATTTTATGGAATGGGTGCAGCTAAACTATCGAGAGAATTAGGAATAGATACAGATTCTGCAAAATCATTGTTAGCAGAATACAATCGTAAAGTTCCTTTTGTAAAACAATTAGCAAATCGTTGCATGGCAGTAGCAGATAAAAAAGGATGCGTGGTTACGATACGAGGAAGGCATTGTAATTTTAATATGTGGGAACCTAAAACATGGGGTGTCTTTACTGCAATGACAAGAGAAGAAGCAGAAGCAAAATATGATCGTAGTCAAATTAAACGTGCAGGAACATACAAAGCATTAAATAGATTAATACAAGGTTCAGCAGCAGATCAAACTAAACAAGCGATTATAGATTGTTATAACAACGGCCACAGGCCACTGTTACAGATACATGATGAACTTTGTTTTAACATTAAAAATGATGAAGATACTAAGATAATTAAAGAAAAGATGGAACATTGTTTAGATGATGTTCCTATGAAAGTTCCTTCTAAGGTAGATATTGCAATTGGAGACAATTGGGGCGATGCTACTTAGATATGGAAGAAAATATAAAATCAACAGTAGGATTATGTCCGCATTGTAGAACAGATGTAATTTTTATACCTACCTCTAAAAAATTAATTTTTGTTTGTACTCATTGTAATAAAAAAGTTAAACAATTTATTAATGGTAAAATTCATTGGACAAGTGTTGAGGAATATTTAAAGACAGAAATGGATTAGACTAAAAACGACTTTTAGTTGTATTTACTACTAAACTTAATTATCCTGCAAATGCGTGGATTTCGTAATCCAAAACATTAACAGAATTTTTTGCAGCTTCCATATCTCTAGAGATTAGTTCTTTAACAAGTTTTTTAATCTCTTGAGAAGTTTCCTGCATTTCATTAGTCACCCTACCATTTTCAAGGTAAGACTGGTTCCACTTGGACTCCAAGTCCATTTTCTTTGCCAGAAGTGACTGAGACGATTCTATCACGCTCTATCTCCTCATAAGTTACTGAACACAGAGAAGGTTGTCTTCCAGTTTTTTCTTCCTGAATTACAATCTTTCCTTCATTCAGTTCGTTAATGAAATTTTGTATCACCTGCTCATCTGATTCGGCCTCAATGTTGTGATCGAGGTACACACCGATATATCGAGCTTGGACACGATACAATTTCATAAGACAATTTTACCTTTATTTTACTTA
>Ga0208645_1002026_pt1 | contig 16674 bp, 12 predicted proteins | sample VirMetDEL_Sep_01_FD_184519 | JGI IMG/M metagenome (GOLD analysis project Ga0208645, IMG submission 184519) | Aqueous microbial communities from the Delaware River and Bay under freshwater to marine salinity gradient to study organic matter... | ecosystem: Environmental > Aquatic > Marine >... | reverse complement strand
AGCGTCCGCAGACTCTGCTCTCGCATCTTGAACCAGACCTTTCCACTGATCCAAAGACAGATCGAAATTCCCATCAATTGAAGACTGAATCGCTTCAAGAACAGGTCGGTGAGCAATTAGGCGCAACCACATCCCCTCCTGATCGATGGGTGGAAGCATTCTTGAAAGAATCCCCCAAAGATGATGTAGAGCAACCGTCCAAGGTGCAGGGGCGTTGCCCTCCCCGATAAGCTCACGCATTTCCCTTGTTCCGTCCAATCCCGCTTTCGCTGAAGCGTTCGTGCCCGTAATAGCCAGGTCACCATGATACGCTCCCCGAACTTTCTCAGCGTATCCAGCAGGGTTTTCAAATAGCTCCGTGATGCCGCTGGGAGGCATTGGAACCTCCCCATAGACTCCTGCTTTTCTCAGAAATCTGACCCAGCCACCTGCGGTCCCCAACTTGGAAGGATCTTTGCGCAGCCAATCCAGCGCACCATCCAACCGCTTGAAGAATGCCTCACGCTGGGTTTTGTTGCCGATTACTTTCGGAAGACTATCTTCCTGCTTCTCAATATTCCAAACGGGAAGGGCTTCCGTTCTTCTACTGGTCACACCTTTCGGTGGTTTCATGCCTGTCTTAGACTGGGAAATCGAAAAAGACAGTGAACTATTAGGCAATTCCGAAGAGTTCACCTGATTCCCGTTCTCCTCTGTGATCTCAATATCGGCATCATCGAAGATGACATAGTTGTAAGATCCCTCGCCTCTTCCCCGGCTGTTGCCGTCCAGGTAGCGGATTCCTTTGATGCCTGTATCACGCAAAAACTGTGATGATCTAGCGTAGGCTTTTACGGGTGTGCTGTCTACAATTGATACCCTTTGTAAAATTGCACCTGTTGGTTCGTAGCCGATGTCTTTGGTTACTGCTCGCACAAGTTGGTAAATACCTTGTCCAGTGGGATCGTTTGTAATATTGCCATCTTCAAAATCAAAATATCCCCCCTCAGAATCGTATTTACCAGCCATTCTGAGAATGGTTGATCTCACAAAATCACTTTGCTCACTCAATGGTTTGTCCCAGTCAAGCAACTGGTCTTCCTCGACGTTGAGGGTGACGGTGTAGACTGCCCCATCTGCTACTGCTCCTGCACTCTCAAGCAAGGGCAATGCTTCATTTGCCGCGTCGATAACAGATTGATTTGAGTCAATGTTCTCACCGCGAGAAACCCAATAGGCCGCATCCTCAGACGCATTCTTTAACGACGTTTGAGGATCGTGACCAAGAGCCTCAGCCTCCCGAATAAACTTCCTCGCAACCGGCCCGACTTGATCAGAAATAAATCCTTTCTCATTCCTCCATCGTTTCCCCGCTAAATTGTCCCGATATGACTTGGCAACTGCTTGGTCCTCTGCGAAGTAAAGCCCCCACCCGTAAGCCTGGGCACCTTCCCCTGTCCCGATTTTATCGGTTGAGAATCGGTCAACCTTGTGAGGTGTCCCGTGATAGGCTTGAATCGAGAAGGACGCTGGACCAATCACCCCCCCGTCTTTCGTAAGAAAAGTTCGAGTTTCTGCGTTTGGCGTCACCTCCGCCCGCCCAATAGAAAACGGCACATCCACAGGTTCCCCGTCTACCATTTGAGTGGGAACCGCATCGCTCTCTTCGTTGAATGACTCCTGCTCTGTCTTCCCGATCAACATGTCCGTCAACTTGTCAATCTGGCCCTGATCCAGCTTTCCTTGACGAGCCGCTGTCTTGAGCACCGCCGCCCGTCGAAGCTGAATTCCGAAATATTCCTTCATGGCTCGCATGAAGGCCGCAAGCTGGGCTGCTCCGGGAATGCGATTCTTGGTCATCGCACGAAGGTTCTTTGAAATCAGCCCTCTCATCGTGGATCTCTCATCACCTCTGGAGTTCAAAGCCAACACTTCAGCTAGCTCTGCAACGGCCTCATCAAGAGCTACTTCCTGCTTCTCCGGAGATAGTGAATCGAAGTTCGCCGGAAGGAATGTCTTTGTCTCCTTCTTTGAGTCGGGATTCTTCTTCAAGTCTCGCTCAATCGACTTCTGGATCAATGAATCAAGAGCCTTGATCGACGAGACCTGCTGATCTCTCGACCAAGCTCCGGACTTCATCAATGCCCGCCGCTTTAGGTGCGCTCTCTCATGAATCAACGTCAGGACTGATGATCCTCCGAAAAGCTTGGTAACATCAGAGCGCCTGCCCAGGTTGCCAGCAGGAATGAAGAGACCTTTGATTCGGCTGCCGCCTTCCCCCATCACCTCCTTGGTGACCTCTCCGGTTCCGCCGTCCCTTTGCTCAAGAAGCTCGTTTTGCGCACGGAAGCGGGCTTCAGCCTCGGGAAGCTCATTCAGCAGGTCTGACTCTGTAAAGGTGCGCAGTTCGACCTCCAAAGCCTTCCCTGAGTCCTCAACGTCGATTTGTGCCGCTTCCAGGATCGAGTTGATTTCCTGAAACACGGAAGACCGCTCATCGACCTCCCCCTCGATTATGGCGTAGACCACTCGGCTTGCTTCTTCATAATTGGCCACATTCGCCAAGGTTTCTCCGGTCTTCGTATCGTAGACTTCCACGCCCTCGCGCTCCGGATCGAATCGAATACCCGGCGATGCTTGATAGCGTCGAAGCTGTTCCGCCGTCTCCGCCCTTCTCTGCGTGATCTCTGCTTCCTTCTTGGCTGCCTCCTTGGTGGCGGGCCGGTCAGGGTCCTGACTCTTCACCATCTCCGCAAATGCTGAACGCTCCTCAAAGGGCGTCTTGGCATTATCAAACCTATCGACAGGGGCGGGGTCAAAGCCTGCTGCTATCTTCTGGTTCCTCGTCGCTTCTCGTGCGCGGGCGATTGCCTTCTCTAGCCCTCGATCTCTCGCAAAAGCCCCTAAAGCGGAATAGGGAGCAATGGCAAGGAAGGTCTCAAAGTTCCTCCATCCAAAGTTGCCCCAATGAGCATCCCAGTCAGCACCGGGGATCTCTGAATTGAACCACTGAAGTGTGTCGCGCCCCATCTCCTGTAATATGGCTTGGATTTCTTCCGTGCCAGTTTCAGCAAGTGCGCGAACCGTTGTTCCAGCCACAAGACTGCCCGCCTTGCCGGTCATTGCCGCTGGTAGCTTCGAAAGAGCCTTGTCCAAGAAAGGAATCCGTCCCTTGATTCCTGCAAGCCCCAAGCGTTCAGGGATGAATTGAGCAGCTGCCACCCAAGGAGCCACTTTCGCACTAATCTCCCGAGCTTCTTGGCGGTCCCCAGTTTTGTCTAAAACATGCAAATAATAATCATCAGCAACGCTCCCGTAGAGCATCCCAGCAGTTGCTCCCCATCCCACGAATGGAACGGCAGACGCTCCCACCGTCATCCCAACGGTAGGGATTTGGTAGACCGCACTCTCAACATGTCCTAACACTGAATCTTCATCAGCAAGGAGCTTGATTGGGTCACGCATATCACGATAACGCCTGATTTCGGCCACAAACCCGGCCGCCCGCTCCATACGCTTCTCCCATTCTTCCCCCACATACTTGAAAGCTTGGTTTTCTGGTCGTTCGCCGCGAATGCTTTCATCTTGCTCCGCTGCTCGCTGGAATTGACCGGCAATCATGTTGTTGATTTGACGAATCAGCTGGTCCCCCAGACCGCTACCACCTCTTTCGGTAGTGGTAATGAGATTATCCCAGAATCCCCGCTCTTCTCCCTTTTCGCCTGCTCGCTGAATACTCCACCCGATCAATGACGCCATTCGTCCCAACTGCTCATCGGTCGCTCCCTCAACGATTTTATAGATTTCTACTAGGGATACATCATCACTTTCCACTAGAGTCCGAAGCTTCCGAACACTTGGCAAAACGTCTCCATATTCCTCGTTGAAACGAGACTGATTTTCTTTCCAAACCTCGGCATACTTGGCAGGGTTCTTTTTATAAACCGGATGATCCCTCGCTATCTCATTTAAGGTCATCTGTCCCGGCTTATCACCACCCAAAGCCCTGTCTTGCACGACATCTAAAATCTGGCTGGTGAAATCCGCCTCCTCTTTCCGTTCCTGCGCCTGCTTGGTCATGGCTGCAAGAAATGCCTCGTCCGTGTCGGTCTCCTGCCCGAAAAGCTTGCGCCCCCACTGAGCCCTCGCCATGCGGTGCAGGTCGATGTTGTCAGGCTCAACCCCGGCATGAAGTTCAATCGCCTTCTTGACCAAAAACCGACGCTTCACCTCTGGCCGCTTATTCGGCATGAATTCATCGAAATTCAGCAAGGCGTCATCGATCTTCTTGATGCGCTTTGCAGACCAGGCCGCAATTTCTTCTCGTTTGGCTTCCTGTCGCTCCCTCTCCGGCCCGATAACAGCACCTTCAAAGGCTCTGCGCTGTTCCTCCTCAATGGAAGGAACTGCTTTCGTGGCGTCTTCTGCGGTCGTTAAGAGAGGGTTCTGTGAATCCGTTGGTAGTGTGATTGCCATGACTATCGCTGATTTGGAGGCATATTGGAAAACGAAGGGAGAATCGAAGTCCCGGCTCCGGGATATGGGTCCCGGTTAGTATTGGGCTCCCCCTCGTCGATGTCGATTCCTGGTTCAATGAGCAGATTCTCCGCTGCAAAAGTCCTGGCGTTGGGATGTGGGTCCCAATTGGAACCTGTTTCGCCCGCGCCGATTTCGATTTCCAGTTTATCCAACATCTCTTTGGCCTTCGTCATGTCCATGTCTGGGTCTAGCCGGAACTCTCCTAGAATCTGCGCCATTGCCCGCCCCCTCGCTAGTGATCTGGTCGTCCTGTAATCAGTAAGGGCCTTCTTGTAAGCGATCACCTTGTCCTGGTCCTCAAAGATGAAAGAACCTGTCTTTCCGTTCCGGATCGCCTCGAACACCTCACGCGCAATCTCCGGGAAATCCTCTTTAGGGGCGTTCTTCTCGTTCCACAATTCCCGAACAAGATCTAGCGGGTCTGGTCCTATTCTCCTCTTTCCGGTCCTGTTTGCTTCCCTCTGCGCTTCTGCCGCCTTCGCGATCTGTTCTGCATGGGATTCTGACCACCCGAACCTTTGCATCTTGTCTCGATCCAAGAGGAACCCGTCAGCAAGAAAGCTGTCAAGGGACCTCCCTTTCGGTTTCTCTGGCGCACCGTCCCCGAACTGATTACTGGAGAAGTATTCGTCCGCTTTCTTCATCGCCCAATCTTTGACGGTCCTTAGTTCTGCCTCCCTTCCGTCCTTGATTTCCTCCAGCTTGTCAGCGTAAAACTTTTTGACATCCGGGTCTGCGATCCTCCGGATGCGTTGAGCAATCCCTACATAGTTAAAATCCTCCCTTACTGACGCGAAGCGATAGTCGGAAAGAAGCTTAGCGATCTCCCCAAGGTTTTGATTCTGAAAGCGCGGATCTCTGAGCTTTGCCTCTGACTTTCCTTCCGAGAATCCGGCGAGAGCCTGCTTCAGTTCAAACTGCGCTTTTGCCCCCAGGTCCGGCGTTAAAGCCTCGATGTCATCAGGGTTTGTCAAGGTTCCGCTATAGATGGCGTCCAAAACCGAGTCAGCCTGATTCCGTCCCCGCTGGTCGATCAGTCTTTGCGCCTCCCTTTGCTCTTGGTCCCATTGGTAAGAATCAACCCCTTCAGGTTTCTTGCGCTTCAGGAAGCTGTGAGGATCGGCGTAGATCTCTGCTTGCCGGTCTCTCTGGCCAAAAGTGCTTTCGACCTGCATTCGGATGGAGTCCTTCTGCTCCGGGGTAAGCCCCGACATATCCCCGAGAGCATCTTCAAACATGGCACGGCCTGCCGCTCTGCCTTCCGGGGTGGATGGGTCGTAATTCTCCTCGATCTGGGCAACTGAATTCTTGAAAGCCTGACCTTTTCGCTCCAATGCTTTGCGCTGGGCCGCAGACGCAACACCAATCTTGGAGCTTCCCTCAAATTCAGTCAGGAACAAGCGGGCCTTCTCCAGTGTCGCAGCCGAATACTTCCTCTCCGAAAGGGCTTTTTGCAATCCCTGCAAGTCCCCTTCCCACTTCTTGCCATAGTTCAGGTAGTCGTGATCCTCCGCGAAAGATGCTTGCCGATTAGCGTAAGCGGTCTTCGCCTCGGTCTTGAATTCCATCAAGTCCGCTGCGTTCTCTGCCTCCATGATTTCTATATCATGTTTATGGAGAGTTTCAGCAGCTTTCCCGAGCCCCCGCGCTACTGATCCGAGCGCGAGACCTGGCTTCATCGCATCAGAAGGGGAAATACCGGGAGCCATCGGCCCTCGACTGGAAGCATTGAGATTGGGAATTCTGATTGGCATTATCCAAGAAGGGTTGGGTTTGAGCTTTGGTCCAGTCTCCGATTTCGGCGGTAGGTGTATTGCCTTGATACATAATCCGTCGCTCCACTCAGCAAGGTTCCCACAGATTGTAGTTGAAGGGCAGCTGACTGCTGCTGTCCGGAGTATCTGGTGGACTCCGCTCCCTGCCTCAATGCTCGTGCTTCAAGGTTCGCCTGTCTCGATGCGTCCTGGATTTGGGTTTCAAGGCGAGAATCCAGCACATCCATGAGATCAAGAGTTGAGCCTTCCCCTAAAGCGGCACCAGAGGCGGCAAGGCGGGCGATAGCTTGCGCCCTGGCTCGCCTTTGCTCCTTTCTCATGCGCTGAACCGTCTCGTGATTCTCAAGCTCTCTGACGCGGGCCTGATCCTCTTGAATCTGGGCATTGTAGTCGGCAGCGTCTTCCGCTGCTTCTGCTGCTTGGATCTGTCCATATATTCCGACCGCAGTGCTTGCGACGGTCGTAACGGCGATTGCTACAAATGACATGGTTCGTTTAGTTTAGGGGTTGATTCCTGCCATTGCAGCAGGTCTTGGTCTGTCTCATGCTCGACGAGGGATTCTGTGATCTTCTCAATTTCCGTTTCTGCGGTAGGATGAAACGTAGTCCAAATGGTGTCCTGTAGAGCTGTGAGAGCGCGTCTCGTGCCGGGAAATGTGATTCCAATATGCGGGGCCTCTAAAACCTCCCTGCGCCCCTCCTCAGTCACAACAAGGATCTTCCCTTTCGAGATGACGAAGGGATGCTCTGTCTTGTGTCTAGCACTCAAAATCTTGGTTCCCGCCTTAATCTCAACTTGGCGAATGTAGAGTCCCGGCGTCTGAATATGAGTGACCGGAACTTCCGCTTTCTGAAGCCCCTTCATGACCTGCCCGAGTTCGTCGAACATTTCGCGGTTTGGAGTTATTGCTGGTTCGTTCATGCGTTCTCCTTCAGGGTGATTCTTGCCAAGATAGAAAGCACGGTCATTGGATAAGGCTTTGTTTGTCTGACTCCGATAGTTAGGGATCGGGTCACGCCAGAATGTGATTCGAGAACAGTGTCGAAATCTGCTAGGTCTCTGGCCTCGACTAAGCTGTCACTTGGCCTGAGAGATTGGAAAGGGTGAGCTTGTGTGCTCTGGGATGTGAACCACTCTCCAGTAAGACTCTTGAAGAGACGAATCACTCCCCGGCCCGCCTGCTTTGTTCGTCCTTGGCTGGTTCCGTTCTCGGTTCCCACTTCCACCGGCAAGGTCTGAATCTCTCCACCATAATGAATACCCACAACGGTCTTTGATGCCGTTGGCGACGGGTTGGTGATCTGTCCTGAAACTACCGTAGCGGTCCCCGCAAATGATCCATCGGCAAAAACGCTGACTTCCTCTCCGTCGAGGTGACTTAGACCCGTGCAAGTTGCAGTCGCCCCGGTGTAAGAGACGGCAGAATCGACAAACCAAAGGTCTGCCAAAGTGTTTTTTTCCTGCGCGAGAATCTGATCTGGCCGGAATCGCTCAATGTATCTTGACCCTCCACGATTCACAACGATCCACACTTCGTCCTCGTCGCCGTCCCCGTAGACTGTCGCGACGCTTTCATAGGTGACATCCGGAGAAGTGATTTCATAGGCAGCGAAGAATGGTTGCCCAGGGCGGTAGGTCCATCCGATCATTTTGCCGTCATCGGTAACCCCCCAAATGATCGCCTCGCGTTGCCTTTGCAAGGCCAGTTCCTTCATATTGCCCCGTGTCAAGTGCTCGGAGTAGATCGTTACGTCGTCGGACTTGTAGGCGTCATCCTCGAACTTGTAGCCAAGCTGCCGAAGTCTCCGGCCTTGCCTCTGAATAAAAATAACCGCCTGATCGACTGAGAGTGCCTGGTATGCCTTGGACCCCTTTGATGTGTGCCGCCTAATGGTGTAGTCATCAATCGAGATCTGCTCCTCTCTGGTTTCTCCGGTGATGACAAATTCCCCGGCGGTTGTGCCGGCTAAGAGCGACCTATTTGAAGAAAGCCACTGGACCCGGTTATGCTCATCGGCGAACAGGGAGAAAGACAAGGGGGCGTCTGCGTCCGCTACGGCATCTGTCGCAAAGGCTCGGGTGAAATCATTGAAGCCGTCAATCCGTGACGCCCAGACCGTCTGTGGCCGTGAGACAGTCCCGCCAAACCAAAGCCTCTGCCCGTGGAATGTAACAGCACGGGGAAAGCCGCGATAGGTCGAGAATGCGCCCTCCCTCCACTCCGTCGAAGCACCTGGAGCCAGCTTCCGGAGAACAGTTCCGGTTGCAGAAGTCGCAGACGCCACGGCATCAATCTTCACCCTACCTCGGATAAATGGATCAGCGACAGACAGGACCGCTCGCGCATTGGTAGAAGAGGTGTGATTCTCAACCGAAATCATCAAGTCCGCAGGCGCGTCGATGGTGTAGGCCTCATTGACGTTCCGATCATCGGCAGAATCAAAGAAAAGGTAGTCATTCCACTCCGTTGAGCCAAGATAGCGGCGAAGAATCCGGACATCTGCCGTCCATTCCCCAAAGGTCTGAATGGTAAACTCCCCTTCAACCCGGATCGGGTCGCTATTGCTCAGGCCTGTTCTGGCGGTGGTTGAAGAGCTACGAATATCGTAAACGGTGAGCGAATCTGATCCGCCACCTACGATGTCTTGGGACACCTGAAGCTCTGTCGATTCCCGCTTGTATGCCAATTCAAAGACTGCCCCAACATGGCCAGAAACAAAGACGTCACTCGCCGCGGTAAGGGTCACTGACCCAGTCTCCGCGCTTGCTGTGATGGCTTTGGTTGAGTCTAGCTCAACATCAAGGAAGGGAGGCTCGGAAAGCTCGTATTCTTCCATCACCCAATCGTTTTCCGCAAACCTGGAAAGACGATAAGGCGGGTGATCGGCATGGGTGATAAAGACAACGTCGTTGAGCTGCGCGAATTGAAGCTCGTTGAGATCTGCCACAGAATAGGGCGTCACCCTCTCAAAAGCGACACCAGGAGAGGATTCGATCTGCTCTGCCGTGTTTAGGCCGCATCGATAGAAACGAATGTAACCCGCTCCGAATTCAAGGATGTGCCTTTCCTCGGTCGAGAACTCAAAACCGAACAGGCGAACCTCTCCAGAGGACTTGGTTTCGTTGATAAGCTCAGTCCCTGGCCGGTATCTCGCACCACCATAAGGAAGCGCGATGAAGTTCTCCATCCTTGAGCAGCCGGACTGATAGACCTCTAACTCTTCGCGCGCGTTAATGTAGGGAGTAACCTCCCCAGCGTTGAACGCGTTTTGGACATGGTGAAGCATCAGGAAGAAGAGCGCGGGATGTAACGGCCTCGGCGAACGTAGCGAGCCTGAACAAAAGGACTAGTGGTGATCGACTTGGCAATTCCGTGGTTTTCTTTGGCGTCAGTCTCCCTGCCGTCCACGGTCTTGGCTTTTGGAAGGGCAACCCTGAAGTATTCGTCCTTCAATGCCTGCGCCATGTTTGGAGACTGGAGTAAAGGGGTTGCCAGATTGGATGCTAGAAGCGTAACGAAGGCATTCCTGAAGTCGGGATCGTAGTCGTCTGGCTCCAGATCACTCGTGATATAGGAGACCCTTGCTGTGGATGCGTCACAATGGATCTTGCTTCCAGTCCTGCGAAATTCATTCTTTGGAAGATCTCGGTAGTCAGTCTGGAGCGTCAGGAACCGGACGCAATCGGCGGGAAGCTGAAATGAGTAGTTGAAATGGGCTGTTTCCGCAGTGCTGAGTTGAGCAAGGTCTGCCTCCCTCTCTGCGAATGACCAAGGAAACTCTCGGAGCACTTCCTCTAGGGTGGGTTCGTAGAGCAGATCCGCTTCTTTTGACCCAGGTAAGGTGTCATCTCCCAGCCTGATAATCAAAGAAGCCCCCAGTCTTGAGAGGGCAAGGTTAGCAACTTCGGTCTTGGTCATGGCTGGAAATAATGAAGGCCCGACCCGTCATTCTAGCGGATCGGGCCTTCCGTGGTTATTGGTGGACTCGGACTTTAGACCGAGCGGGTGACAATGTAGAACGTGGCCGTGGCGTCAGCGGTCAAACTGGTCGCCGTGGTCACGGTCGCGATGAGTTCTTTCCCGGTCGCAATGCTCTCGTAGGTGAGTTCATTGGTCCCGAGGTTATCAATCACGCCTGCCGCCTGAATGGCGGTCGCCCCGCAAATCAAATCGTCGTCGGTATCGATTCCGACTTTGACCGAAAGCGCGGTTCCCAACGAGGAGGGAGTCACGACCTTGCACAAGGCAGGGACCGGAACTTGCCCTTGCTTGAGGGGAGGCGTCAGGGTGATGACATCGTTTGCCGACTCGTCACCCACAAGGGTGACTTTGGTAACGATGAGGTTGAGATCGGCGTTCACTTCTTCACCACGGATGGTGCCGACGCGACTGCCTTGGGTTTTGGCGAGGTAAAGGGCCTCGGCTGCGGATGCTCGTTCAGTTGGCATTATATTGGTCTCCTTCTAGTGGTTTAGGTGAAGAGGTTGGTCTGGCAGGCGATGGTTCCGACTGACTTCTGTTCAAGGCGGCAGGCTCCCACCATCTTCTCGACGTAGTATTGAATCGCGTAGGAGCGATCAGGACGTTCCGAGATGCGGTGGACGGCTCCGGCCCACTCGTCAAACTGGACAAGGTTGCTCACCCACATCACAGCGTTGTAGACGTTGGTTTCAACGAGAGGAACGCGCTCAGTCCGGATGAAGTGAATCCCCATCCAGTAGACAAGGTCGCCGTCATCAAGTTTGTTGATTCGGGTCTTGTCAGCGTCGGAGATCAGTTCATCGGCAATGATGGCGTCTTTCATGTCGGCGTTGATTGCGCAACACAGTTTGGCCCCTGCTGCCTTTTGGTCCTGTCCGTAAAACTCGTTTTTCTCAAACTGACGCTTGAGGTAGCGAAGTTTCCCGGTTGTCAGGTTGGAATTGGCTGCGGAACCAGTCCGAACGTAGTCCTTTGCAACCACCATGTCCGAGGCGAGGGCCTCTGTGGTGTCTGCATTGACGCCGGTGCTGTTGTTCCCGGTAATTCCGGTGATGAAGACATCATCGCAAGTCCGGTTAAACGCTGCGGTCTGGGCCTCCATGATCGTGGAACCAGGAAGAACGGTCGAAGCCAAAAGGGTGGGATCGAACTGGTCTTGCCCTTTGGCAGAGTTGAACTTCCGTGGGAAGATGTGACGAATCTCTCCGGCAACTTCGGAGAGTTGGGTGAGACCCATGCGCTGACCGGTGGTTTCGGTCATGTCCTCTTCTTCGAGGGTGTTGTGGGTCTTGGAAGCACCGACGCAGCCGAACTCAGTTCGAGCATACTGCGCAACGCGCTTCAGTTTTTGTTGAGCCTGATGCTCAAAGTTCTTGGCATAGACCTTTTGGTAAGCCTGTGCGGTAATTGGATCGAATTCACTCATGGTAGTGGATGTTTTGATTTTATTAGAATCAGCTCATCGATTGTCCCCATGAGTGGGGGTTCTTGGCCTGCGGTGGTGCGCTCCGGTTAGCGGATAAGATCTGAGAAGGTTCCCGGTCGCAGATGAATGCAAAAAATCCCACACAGGACAGACTCAGACTACTGCGACCGGGATTGTCTTCGTCTCTTATCGAACTCAATTTGACCGCGTTTCTGCCGTGAGGGAACGTATGTTTTGATCCACTAAAAACCCCGTGACGGTCTTCTGTGTTCCGCCACGGGGTCAGGGGTTATGTCTTAAGGGAGATTATTTCGCGCCCATGAGAGAAAGGACCTTCTTTTGAGCGAAGACATCTCCGTCATGATAAGGCTTGTGGAGCGGGTTTGCAGGGTTGTTGATGATGTCGTCAACCTGCTCTTCTCCGGAGCGGAGATCGGCAACCGGATTCCCCAAGTTGGTGGAGTCCTGTCCCATCTTGCTGGCAAAGTAGTGCAGAATCCGAACCATGAGCGGATTCCGGGCGACTTCCTTGGCAGCATCTGAATTCGGGTCTTCCCCGAGAGCTTCGAGTGATGAATTCAGACCATTTGTTGCGGTCTGAATCGCTGCCGTCATCTTGTCTCCTTGGAAGTTTGGATCAGAGTGCAAGGTTTGTTTGCTGGCTTCCAGTGCTGCCTTTTGCTCCTCTACGGTTTGTTCCGCAAGCTGCCTCTCGATTCCTTCCGTGATCTCGGCATACTTGGAAACCATCGCGTTGACCATTGGAGTATGGCCAAGGTGAGCGGACTCATTGGCGACCTTCAAGATTTCCCCGAGCGTTTCTTCGGGGACGATCTCTTTCATCTCGTCGGAGAGTTGGACCCCGTATGATTCCAGGTTAACCACTTCCGGAATACCATTGGCTTGCCGGTATGCGCTCAGTTGCTCCGGTGTCGCCTCCTCTCCGGGGGCTCCCTTCATCTTCTGAAGGTTCTTGTAGCTGTCAATGATGGCTCCGGGAGATTTCCACTGCTCAGGAACTCCCCACTTGTGAGCGTCCTGCGTGAAGGTTCCGTCTGGATTGATGGCCTTGGTCCAGTCTCGATCCTCGGGAGGGGTGATGATCTGTTCCGGGGTTGTGGATTCGACCGGCTTTGCTTCCGGTGCTGGAGCGGCTGACGGCTCTGCTGATGCTGGCGGTGTAAGTAGTGTTTCGCTCATGGTTTTCTAGTGTTTTGTGAAGGTCCTGGGCCGTGGTTGCCCTCCTGCCAGGCCAAGAGTGTAGAGGTCTATGGAAACAACCTTGGCTTTCAGGGGACGAGGAACACTCACGGCTTATCCCTTCTCGCTGGTGTCAGCCTTGTGCAAGACTGGTGAGACGTTCTTCAAGGGCTGGGATATTGTGAAACTTGCCGGGATCATTAACGATCCATTCAAGCATGACTTCTGCGCTTGGCTTCCACTTGGCGGAGAATTCCTCTTCCTTCATGGTGGCGAGGTCGTAATTCAGGAACTCTGCGGAAAATGCTCCGTGGTGCGGATCGCGAACAGGTTTGACAGGTGCCGCCTTTTCTTCGGATTCCGGAGTTGGCTTCGGGGCTTTCTCGGGTTCTGGCTCCGAAACGATTTCGCCTGAAACAAGAGCTTCGATTGTCTCCTTGTAAACTGCCTTGGCATACGCTGGAGCGGAATACTCGATCTTGCCGTCTTTGACGGTAGCGACGAGCTTTTTGTCTTCATCTCGGGTGATGGTCCCGTCTTCATTCAGGGTGAGATTTGGTGGCTGACTCATGTTCTTTTATTAGGTTTTGGATTACTAGGAATGTTGCCCGCATGCCGTCACGGAAGGCCGCGCCGTGTGGATTGAAATTGTCTTTTGCGGAGAATGCCGAAAAGTTCGCGCCGCTTTGGTGTTCAAGGATTCGGTGAAGATTCTTCCCTTCGGGCGATTGCGTGAAGTAGTGCCAGGCTGATTCCGCCAGCTTTGCCCTCTCGCGGTCCTCTTTGATTCGTTTCCTGACATTATCCGCCTCTACGTCGCTCATATCGCCTCAGACATCTCCCTGACTTGTTCCGGTCCTCCAAGTGATTGGACTGCCCCAGCTAGTTGTTGGGCCTGCTGCGCCTGCGCTTCGGCCTGTGCTGCCTCTATTTCTGCTTGGCGTTTCTCCTCGATCTCATCGCTTGTCCTCATCACCTCAGCAGACACGCCACGAGTCCGGGCAATCTTCGCGCCTGCTCTATCGGGATGCAGCCAGTCATAGACCTGCGGACCGACCACCTGTGCCATTGGAGCCAGATCCTCGATTGTCTGGAGGATGCCTGAAACCTCTCCCATCTCGTGAGCGAGTGCTAGACGAGACTGGAACTCGATCTCTGGCTCGTCCATCTCCCAGCCTGATTCTGTGCGCACAAACAACGCATCTGGAGGAGTGCCGAACTTGCCAGCGCGGAGGAGTTCGGCGAAGGCCCGTTTCAGGATCGGGGACAGAAACTCAGTGGTGAGGCGAGCGAAGAAAGGGTGGAAGAGAGTGGTCTTCTCGGCAGTGAGTTCTTGCACCTCTCTGGCCGTCATCTGCTTGTCAATGCGAGACAGGAGTTTGAAGAGGTCCTCGAAGAATGCCTCGCGGATCACTTTTCGCTTTTGCTCTTCACGTTCTACAGCGATGTCAAGACGTCCCGTTGCTTGGAGTTCTTGAGGCATGGCCGCATCACCACCAGGAGAAGCGTCAAAGATGTTTTGTCCGTGGGGGCGAGGATCGAATTCCCCTTTCAGTGAGGACGGCACCATCCAAGCAGGGAAGGCGGCTCTCTCGACTCCAACGTCGATGCACTGTTCGAGGAAATTGAGCTGACAAGCTACAGGCAGAGCGTAATAGGACGGGGACCATCCATAGGGAGATTTACCCCAGAGACGCCACCGGGACACAGCGAAAGGCTGCTCTAGAAATCCAGAGCTTTTTAAGACCTCTTGTGTCTCAACTAGAATCCAGTCGGAGGCGATTGGCATGTTCTCCGCGTCGATCCTGTTCGGGTCGTATCCTTCCCGCGGCTCGATACAATGGAGGATCTTGAGGGGAACGTCTTTGGATTTCTCGTCGTTCGCCTTCTCCTCAACCGTGGCGGAAACATCGTCCCCGAAGCGTTGCTTGATCTGGCGCGGAGTTAACTCGTAATGCCGGTAGAGAGTATCAACGAGCCGGTCTTCGCCTTCTGCGATGGAGTAAGTCCCGATTTCTAGGGTTTCAAAGACGAGTGTTCCCTTCTCCCCCATTCGGCACAGCATCGCGGCTGTTCCAAATCCTCCATGATCGAGGTAGAATTCATCAACAGCAGAATGAAAATTGGACTTCGCAAGCTCTTGGTGAAGGACCTGAGTCGCCTTCAGAAACCAGTTCCTCACATCGTAAGAAAGGCCATCGCTTACCTCTGACGGAGCCATGATGGATGCAAAAATGGTCCCCATTGGCGTTATGTTGCTGTGCATTCCAGACCCTAGAGTCTGATTTGCCTGCATCGCCGTGGTATCAAAAAGCCGGTCGGTCTCGTCGGTAGAGGAGTGGTCGTGATCGGAAAGGATCGATTGAGCTTTCCGTGGTTGAACGTGTTCAGCGATGTCCCGCATCAGCGAGTCATTGACGAGACGCTGTGATGCCATGCGTTCGGCCTTGGCCAGCCGCTTTGCTGCCAAAGAATCTATCATCCTTGAGGATCGAGATCGCTGGAACTGAATCCAGTCCGTTGAGTCAAAAGGGTGTCATCGTAGCCATACTGGGAACGACGACGGCGCCGGCGATTTAATGCCCTGTTTGCCGCGTCTGCACTGGTAGACGAGACAGGAGGAGGCGTGGGGGTTGGTTGCCTTGGTTTCGAGCCTTTACCCATGAGCGGACGATGCCGCACTTTGTTTCCTTTCGGAACGTATGTTTTGATTCAGTCGTTCGACTGGGACGATGCGAAGTCGATACCCGCGCTTCTGAAAAGAGATGGTCTTGATATGCTCCGGAATGAGCAGGGTCAACTCGTAAAGATCCCCAACTGCCAATGTGACATGCAGGTTTTCCGATGGCTCGGTTAACCACAAGTCATCGAAGATTGCTGCCGAAGGTCTGTTCAGATTGATTTCACGAGCAAGAATGAAGGCTTTCGGAGTTTTGATGACGTAACCAAGAGGACGATGATGCCATTGCACGACTTGATCGAAGTCTAGGTCGGTTGGCTCTGCGTAAAATGCGGCCCTTGCTTTGTCGTCGATAATCATCTCGATGGGGAATTCCTTGGTATTGCTGGCCTCCTAAGCCTTACTCGTGGTTGTTCCTGCCCCGCCTGCACTAGATTATGTTTTAAAGCCTCCCCGTAGTAGCCAAAAGAGTCCATGAAATGAGATGTCCAGTCGTGCTCGATCACGTTCATGATGTGCCCGTCCTTCTTGCTTTCCTTGCGGTGATAATTCTCACCCGCCTCGAAGAATCCTCCCTCATCGTCTAGGTTCTCTTCGTTGAACCTGATCGACGGGAACAAATCCAACATGGTCTGGACTCTCTTCTCTTCCGCTCCGTGCGGTCCTTTCGGGATCTGCTTGACGTTGGTGAGCCCAGCCTCCTGAAGTCTCGCCGCCATGCTCATCCCGTCATAATCGGTCTTTCTTCCGTCATGGGGCAACAGGTGTGCTGCGTAGTGGTATCCCTTGCTCATCATGTGAGCGACCCTCTCTCCGGTCTTCATGAATCGGCCCTCGGAGTTCGTCAGGTGGTGGTCGCAATCGATGAGGTAGTGCCAGCCCTGATAGCGTTGCCAGTAGGTGACAACGGTATTTGCAGGAGATCCCAAGTCCCAGCAGGTGTAGACCGGGACAGCGTAATTGACAGGAAAAGGGTAGATCCTGCCAGCGTTTCGGGACTGCTCGAAGTCGTTGGCGTAGATGGCTCCCGGCCTGCCAATGTTGAAATCGCATTCGTATTCCTGCCGCCACTCGTCCTCTGTGATGTCTCGG
>Ga0208645_1002024_pt1 | contig 16683 bp, 27 predicted proteins | sample VirMetDEL_Sep_01_FD_184519 | JGI IMG/M metagenome (GOLD analysis project Ga0208645, IMG submission 184519) | Aqueous microbial communities from the Delaware River and Bay under freshwater to marine salinity gradient to study organic matter... | ecosystem: Environmental > Aquatic > Marine >... | reverse complement strand
ATAGAGATAAACCAACTGGGCCATTGTTTTCTACTACTAAATTATTTGCAGAGGCGGCGGCTGTTATTGTTCCAGCGGAGCCTGAGTGTACGTGCAAAGTTCCGTCTGGACTGCTAGTACCAATACCAACATTGCCGCTAGAGTCGATACGCATGCGTTCTGTTACTGCCGTAGCGAAACTCATAGCGTCACTTGCGTGATCATAAACTAATTGGCCACGTCTTGATCCGCCTCCAGTTGTTGCGGTATCACCAAAGTAAAGGTTTCCGCTTCCATCAGTAGCACTAATGATGCTAATACCATTATTGCCGCTAGTTGTACCAACAACTAAGTTGTCGCCATCACCACTAAAAGACGACGGAGTGCTGTTGCCGATACCTAACGATTCCGCAGAAGCATCAAAAAAGAACTTTGCAGTCGTGCCAGTGTCTTCAAAGAAGCTGATGTCTCCGTTAGAGGCTACTGAAAAACGAAACGCCGACAATGAATCGTCAAAAATTGAAAAAGCATTGTCACTTGACCTATTGAGCAAACGATAGGTTTTTGCGCCATTATTAAAGTAGGCTTCAGCATTGGTTCCGCTCGTTCCAACAGTCAAACCATCAGCAGTCACAGTACCCGTTACGTCGATGCCTGTAGAGGTGGTTTCTAGTTTAAGGCTATTGTTGTTGAACAGCTTTACTGTCTTATTATTGGCATGAAATTCAGCCTGAGCGCCTCCAGCAGAGTCTTGAATTACCGTTGCTGTTCCGTTGCTTTTAAGTATTAATTTCCCTGTGCCTACATCGCTAATGTAGCTATTAGACGCATCATGATAAATCTGTAAGTCTGAGCCAGCACCAAACACTGCTTTATCATTGTCACCGAAGTTAATGTCAGCAGAGGTAGTCATACCGTCTGTGGTAATGACACCTGTTACGTCTACGCCGCCTGAAACAGTCTGGAATTTAGTCCCACCGTTATAATAGAGCTTAACCGCACCATCCGTAGTGAAAGCGGCTTTAGTCTCTGTGCCAGCAGAATTTTGCACGTAGAAGTTATCACTTGCACGAACAAATAGATTACCTGTGCCAGTATCATTAATATAACTATTAGACCCATCATGGTAAATCTGTAGATCATTGCCAGCACCGAAGATAGCCTTAGAAGAATCAGCAAAGGTAATGTCATCACCTGTACCTACAGCAACGTCTGTACCGCCAGTAGTATTACCATTAGCAAGAACCTCAGCCAGTGTGTCTGCCGTAGCAACCTGAGAATCGACATACGCCTTGATCGACTGTTGAGTAGCCAATGCAGTAGCACTGTTGCTAGACATGTCGTCTTGGTCAAGAATGTCTGTAACGCTAACAGCGCCTGTGCCAGACAGACCGTCAAACTCTACGGTTCCATTGACAGTAACGCCTGCAAAGGTAGGACTATCAGTAGTAGCTACGCCTTGGTCTAGAGACTTAACAGCAGTCTCATTGGTCAACTCACTGTCCATGACAGCACCAGCGGCTGTAACGTTAGTTGTGTCAGTAACGTCTGCTCCTGCTTCGATACCGTCTAGCTTACTGTGATCTGCATCAGTGAATACATTGGAATCTGTAGCGGTTTCTACTGCGGCTCTAATCTCAGCATCAGTCTGGTCTGCCGTAGCGTTAGCTTCAATGCCATCAAGCTTCGTATGGTCTGCATCGGTAAAGACGTTAGAGTCAGTAGCGGACTCAACCAGTGTACGAATCTCTGCGGCTGTTTGGTCAGCAGTAGCACCAGACTCAATGCCGTCCAGCTTAGTGCCGTCAGTAGCTATGTCACGGCCATCTACAGTACCGTCTACAGTAATGTTGCCTGTAGCAGAGACAGTAGTAGCAGAAACAGCGGCAGGAGTAGTGCCACCAATGACAGTACCGTCGATAGTACCACCGTCGATGTCAGGAGTGTTTACGTCAGGAGATGTCAGCGTTTTGTTAGTTAGTGTTTGTGAGCCAGTCAGTGTGGCAACGGTAGAGTCAATAGCAAAGGTAACAGCATTACCTGAGCCAGACGTATCAATACCAGTACCGCCTGTAAAGGTGAGTGTCTCAGAGTCCAAGTCGATACTAAGCGCACCACCAGAGTCTGCTTGGAAGTCTAGGTCTTGTGCAGTGACTTGTGAGTCAACGTACGCTTTTACGGACTGCTGTGTAGGAACCAGAGTTGCACTGTCGGACGACATATCGTCTTCGTCAACGAATGCAGTAACACCAATGGTTCCGTCAGAAATAGTTTCAAAGGTCAGGGTTCCGGTAAACGTAGGCCCTGCTGTGTCAGCTTTGGTTGCAATAGCTGTGGAGATTGCATCAAACTCTGTTTCAAATTCAGCGCCACGGATAATTTTTCCTGAGTCGCCTGTAGGTAACGAGTCCTTAGCTTCAAAGTCTGTGGTCTTAGAATAGTTCGACATTGGAAAGTCCTATTGCAGAGAAGAAGGAGGAGAAAGGAAAAGGGGCCATTGCTGACCCCCTAGTGGACTTACTCGTCGCAAACTGCGAGGATGAAGCCAGCTTCTGGACGGTATGTTTCTACACCGTACAGAGTGTCCGAAGTGAACAGTGTTGACAGGTATTCCTGCTTGTACTGTGTCTGTGAACGGACAGCCATTTGCTCTGCCATGACAAGAGCGTCTTGGTGGAAGAACAAGCAACCACGAGTGTCAGCAGAAGAAGCAGTGTTTTGTGCTGCTACTTCAAGTACTGGAGCGTTGCTTGAAACGTAGATGTCTACGCCGTAGAGGTTACCGATAAGGCCAGACTCTACACCACGACCACCAACGAAGTCAGAAGACACGTAACGGTCGATGCCCATCAGAGACTTACGTACTGCAGGTGGAACTACAAGTACACGGTTTTCCATAGGAACGTCAGCGTCGTCCATCAGCTTGATAGCCTCACGGAAACCAAGGTCAGTGAAGTTGTCTCCTGAAGTTACAGTGTCAACAGCATAAGCATCAATACCAGTTGCAGCATTGAAGTAATAGCTGTTGCTGTTAACCCAGTTAGCACCAGTGTTGGCTGGAGACTGTGTACGAGTACCGTCACCGAAGCCAGTAGCAGCGTTGATGAGGTCAGTGTCTACCTTAAGAGCAAGCTGGTAGCCAGCGTCTTCTGTGTAGAACTGACGGAGGCTGTTGAGAGCCTGTACTTCTACAATGTCTTCGATCAGACGTGAGTACTCGAAGTGACGGTCAACAGTGACAGTCAACTCTGACTCAAGGTTCGCTTGGATTGTTACCGCAGTTGATTCCGCCTTAGCAGAAGCTGAACCACGAGTAGGCTTAGGGATGTGGATTACATCGCCTTTCTTGCCAGACATTTGAATGCGCTTGACAAGGGGAGCCATCTTGAGGTTCTTTTGGTATGCAGCAATGATCTCGTCACTCCAGATTTCTGGAATAAACGTACCTGCTGCGGTTTTGTCTACTACAGCATTCGCTGTAAAGTAGGTTCCGGAAGTTTCGCCAGCCATGATTAATCTCCTTTAGATTACTTGACTCGACCCTCCGCGTAAGCTTGTAGTATTTCGTCTGACAATGCTTGGTAACGCTCGGGGTCTGTTTTCATTAGTTTAATAATGTCGGACCTGCGATATACTTTTTTACGTGTCCCTGCGCTGCTTCCTCGTGCGTTGCCTGTATTAGCTGCCTTGAGTGTTTGCTTACGTGCCTGTTTTTCAACTTGGGCAGTCTGCTGGGCTACTGTCTTTCGCTCCTTCCAGAGTGTAAAGAGTTCGTCCGCAGAGTCAGCATCGTACTGTTGGTCAGCTGCTACAAACAATTGAGTCCTAATCTTAGATGCCTTAATCCATTCTGCAAACTTAGGATCGTTAAGAATAGTCTGCATGTCTGGATGTTTAGCTCGAAGCGTTGCAAGGGATGCTTGCTGTTTGTACTGCATTGAGTACTCTTGCGCTTCTTTAATCTTAGGATGATTCTCAATAGCACGATTTACTGCGCCTTGAGGGTTTGTAAAAAAATCTATATCGTCTTCAGGCTCAACGTATTGTTGTTGAGGTGCTGGTTCGGGTGTTTGACTAGCAATATAATCATCCACCACTCTACGAAGTTCACCTACTTCAGAAGATTGACGACCTAAAAGCTTTTCAGCTTCTTGGTGCATTTGTACTATTTCTTCTAAAGACTTACCTCTATACTTTTCTGGTAAGGTTGATTCAGGTTCTGGAGGTTGCTCAACTTCTTGTTGAATCTCTTCTACTTCGTTTTCTTCGATTGGATCTACGTTTTCCTCTTCAGGGGGTAGATCTAGAATCGTTGCTCTAGACATAATTAAACTCCGTGATTATAATCATTATGGAGAGGTTTATTTTTTACCTGCTTTTTCGTGCTCTTTCACCCACTTCATGTGTTGACCGGGAAAGTCCCCTGACGCACCATCAAGATGAAAGGACGGGGCAGATACCATTTTTGTAGCGTTGGCACCACAACCGCACCTACTGGTTGTGACTGTACCTTCTACAAATTCTTCAAATACATGTCCGTTTGTACAACGGAAGTCAAATACTTTATACATCTACTGGTTCTTGTTCTTCTGCTTCGGCTTGATCACGAGCAGCTTCGATCGTTGCCTGTAGATTAATAACAGTTGCAAAAGCAGATACTTGACCTTTGCGGAAGTATAAATCTTCCAGATCTTTTACTGTTTGAATGTCTGCTAACTGCGTTGCGTTGTTGGAAAGTTCGCTAACGAGTTGTTTGAAACCTTCGTGGTTGAAGAGTTCGTTATAATTATTAAAATAAGTTTCAAGCTCGGGAGTCATGATTTCCTCTGTTATTATATTATATAGTTATATTATACCATACTTTTATGCATTTGTCAAGACTTTTTAGAAGTTTTTCTTCTACGTCCTGATGCAGTGACAGCGTGTTTAATTTTAGCAGGTCCGGTCTTGCGACGTGCAGATGAAGCTTTTTCAGCTTTGGTCATTTTAGCTGCAACGGCTTTAGGCCGACAAGAAGGATAAGGACGTTTACTATCACCCTTTGCAGATTTACGACCACAAGGTTTGCCTGTTTTAACGTCTACCCATTCTTCCTTAAACCATTTTTTAAGGGCTGCACCTTTTTTACTTTTTCTTACGGCCACTTTTATTACCCCAGTTTTTAGCTCCTACCTTTCGGCATTTGGCTACTGCACCAGAAGCGTACGCAGAAGGCCAGACTTTGTACCTAGACTTAACCTTACGCGCACAAGCGTCGTTAGCTTTTTTACTTTTTGCTTTTGGCATTTTTCTTTCTCATAGGTACGCCAGCCTTTTTAGCAGCAGCTTTCATCTTAGCGTCCATTTTTTTGTTACGCATTTGTTCTGCCATCTTTTTTTGCATAGCAGGACTAGGCGTCATGTTGTTAGCTTTTTTGTTTGCTGCCTTAATACGAGCTTCCACTTCTTCTTGAGTGATTCGCTTTACGGGCTTTTTTGCTTTAGTCGCTACCTTCTTTTTAGGTGGACGACCTACCTTACTACCGTATGTTCCTTTTCCTGCTGGCATAGTAATCTCCTTACCATTTTGATTTGTTTGCCCAGTAAGCCGCAGACATTTTGCCTTTAGCTATGTTTTTTGCATGACGGGCCTTAAATGATTTACGTCGTGCTTTTTCTTTAGCAGTTGTAGGATTTTTACCTGCACCGCTAACTCCTTGTTGACCATATCTAATGGTCTTAACTTTGTCACCTTCTTTAGCAACAACTACGTGAGACTTAGTTGGATGATTAGGCGTCCGCTTTGGTTTGTTGTACCCGCTTACGCCCGCTCGTGCTAGTCTTGGATCCTTCTTTGCTGGCATTACTAAGCTCCTCCACCTTGGCTTCCAGTTGGTCCAATCGGTTGAACTGGTCGCTGAACTTGTTGTTGATTTGGTCCAGAAGGGACTGCATTTCTTTTTGTGTTATTAGCATTAGTTTTACCTTCTATCTGCTTTTCTTTAAGGAGAGTATCAGCTACTTTCATGCGGCGTTCAAACTCTTTGTCTTCAGCGTCGCCTTCACGTAGGTTTCGGGTGATAGCGTTGATCTTGTCAATCTCAAGCTCTTGTGGCACTGCTTGAGCTTCTGCTGCCAACTTAGCAGCACGTGCTTGCGACTCTTGAGCCTGAGCAGATAACGCTGCAGTTTGTGACTGCTGGAATGCCATTTGTGCTTGTTGTGCCTGCATTTGCATTTGTTGTGCTTGTGGGTTTGGCTGCATAGCTTGTTGCATAGCCGCAAGAAGTTCTTCACGGTTAGACAAATTCATGTTGTCTACAACCGACTGAATCAATGTTGTATAAAGTGGTGAGTCTTTGCCCATAGTTTGCAACAACTGTACAAGTTGAGTAACTTCGTACTCACGAGCAATAATTCCCAGTGTACTGCTGGCATTGAACTTGTAGTCAGCAACAGGGTAGTTCTCAGGATCAAACTGCATGTACCGATACGCAGCTTTTTTGACAAACGGAATTAGGAACGACTGCTGGAAGTTAATTAGTGTACGCTTGTGTCGCTTAATAATAGCGCCAAGAGACATACTAATGCCAGCGGCAGTAGCCTCGCCGTTAACCTGACCTGCAATTCCTGCTGAGTCAACGGCTCCTGTTGCCTGCTGTACCATCTGCTGCAGTGCTCCGGCCTGAGCAAAAGTAATTTGACTAACTTGACCAAAGTTGAAAGGCTGAAGTACTTCACGTGGGTCTCCGCTGGTTAGGATCATCTTGCCGGGACGTACTTCTGGTTTTGCGCCGCGTGGCAAACGAGTGGCGTCAATAGCCATCATCGGGTGAATAGTAAGGCTTAGTGCGTCAATACGTGCGCGTAGCTCTGTATCCAATGCTTTCTGGGAGTTGTAGCCTTTTTCGCAAACTCCACGACCCCAGAAACGTCCGGGTACTACGTCCCAAGGAAACGCAACAATAGGACGGTCCATCATCATGTAAGGGTTAGCTTCTGCCTTAAGAAGAATACCGCCGTTAGCGACTACTACAACGGCTTCTACGTAACGAGAATTAGACTCATCATCTACTAGCACTTCGTCGTCATCGTCGCCTGTAGCGGCATCTAGAAGCTCTCGTGGCACTAAACCGTAGTACTTAGTGAGGCGTACCTTGTCGTCGTTATAAATAGTAATGTCTTGGTCAGGCTCTAGGTCAGTGTCTGGTGCAGCAGGACCAACAAATACGTCACGATATACACCTTGTTCTTGTAGTAGTTCTACTTGGTGCATGCTTACAAATTCATCTACTGCAACACCCAGTGCATCTTCTACAGACGTAGCTACAGGATCAATTAGAAAGTTTTGAGGCAGTACAGGTTTAAGCTTTACTTTAACACGGTCAGTAATACTTACTCCTATTGCTTGAAGGTCTCCTCCCATAATAGGCTGAGTAGCAGGAGCCATCTCTTTCATTTCTTCAATAACAACTTCACCAATGCCTGTACCAAAAACTGCAGCGTTAATAAGACATTCTGCTACTGCTTTACGTACCATACAGTCTTCAAAGTCTTCCGTAAGCTTGTTACGTAGGAACTGTACGTCTTGCTTGTTGGTGTCGCCAAAGTTGTCGCTTACGTCAAACCACTTACCACGTCCAAACGTAGCCTCTTCTAGTTCCGCTACGTTAGACTCAACTGCCTGCTGAAGTGCAGGAGAAATAATACGGGAACGCTCAGACCCACGCTGACTGTCAGCAGGATCCCAGATGCCACGCCATAGTCTATAGTACTCTTCAAATCTACTTTCATAATTGCTTTCGTAATAATCTCTCCAATCCTCGCATTTATTAATGACCCAGTCTTCAAGATTTTCTTGCATTACAAGCGCGTCTTTATCGTATAATTCTGCCATATTAGTATCCTGCTACCACATCTAGTATTTGATGGTCTTCAATTTCGTAATCGTAGTTGTATGCTACATTGGCTAATTGATCAATATAAGCTAACGCATCTACTAAGTCATCGTGTGTTAATGGGTCTGGAAACTGAAACAGCTGATCAAGAAATCTACTGTTCCATTCTCCTTTGTTAAGGGTTATGTACCCGTTTTCAAATCGTCCTTGCAATGCCCACATAATACGATCTGTTTTCTTTTTGTTGCCGTGGGTCAACTCTTCTACTCTAAAGAACATACCGTAACGTTTCTGCATGTCCATCAAAGGAGACATTACTGCTTGTTTAGCAATACCTCTTTCGATTCCAACCGATACGGGACGGTAATCTCTAACGGCCTGAAATATTTTAAGTGCTGTCTCGTCAAGTGACCATCGACCGTATATAATATTGTCAACATACCAACCATGCTCATTGACCTTAACCACGGCGATCGCTGTGTCGTCAAGCTTGGAATTCTTAGTCTTCTTTTTGTTGACTTCTTCAAAACCTGCCAAGTCAACGGCAATGTAGTAATCTCCTACTTCGGGTTTATCTTCACTAAACTGTACCCAGTCTTCCTTAAACATTTCTGACCCACGCGCTTCAAAAGACGCCATAAACTCTTGGCGAAACGCATAAGACGACATAGAGCGTTTAGCAACATCAATTTCGTCCGGGTCCAACAATGGATTGTCGTAAGAAGTAAAGTGGTATGCAGCGTACGTCGAATCATTACTTAACTCCGCATATTTATAAAGTTCGTAGAAGTGGTTTCTGCCCATAGGTGTCCCTATGAACATCGCACATCCCTTCTGGTCAGCCAAAGCAGGTCTTAGGATCTGCTCAAATACCTCAGGTTTCATATCAGCGTACTCGTCCATTACTAGGAACTTAAGGCTGACACCTCGCATTGTCTCTGGTCTGTCTGCACCCTTTAGACTAATTGTAGCACCGTTGACAAGCTTAATTTGCAGATTATTAATGTGACTACCGCTGATAACAGGATGCCCCAGTTCAAGCAAGGTTTGCCACATGATGTCTCTGGCTTGTCCCTGAGTAGGTGCGACGTAAAATACATGTCCTCTATCTGCCTGTAGTGCGTTAACAATTAACATCCATGCTGCTAACCTAGACTTACCTGTACGTCGCCCAGCAGCTACTATTTTAAAACGTGTGTCATCTGCCCAGACTTCTTGCTGCCAAGGCAGTAGTTCAATATTAAGATCCATTAAAGTTACTAAACGCTGTTGGTCTTTCTAAAAGCTCAAAGGTAACTGCTACTTCCATCTGTCCTGTTGCTGAAGATGCTTGAGTTTTTACAGTATCTCCATTGTGCAAAACAAAGATGCCTTTGTCGTTTTGACCACCTAGTATTTCTTTATTTCCTGCACCGATACTAGTACTGTCAAAAAAGTACATTTGGTCTACACCGCCTGTTTCCCACCAAAGACTTACTTGGTTTGTACTACCACCATGATTGGCAATAAAGATATACACAATATGTATTGTATAGCCTGTTGGTATAGTAAATAACGTCTGCTCAGTAGCGTTTGTTAGCGTAATGTGTTTTGTATGAAGCATTAGTATGTCCACATAACAGGTGTAGTACCGCGTGTATCTACGTGTACGAAGTCATTAGCAATACCAATGCCTGTAAACCCTAGACGAATAGCCTCCTCTACAATTTTAAGGCGAAACACGGCGTTTGTTATTTTTATATCTGCCGCGATGCCTTGGGCATGTGTTCCGGGTACGTCTTTCTTAGCCTCTATCGGATGCTCAGTCGGGTGTCGATACCCACTGGTGATCGTGAAAGGAAACCCGCATGCCTCTCTTAACTCGTCTAGCTTCTCTAGGAAGTCCTTTTCCATGTTATTGGTGCCAGTAACTTGACAGTTGAACTCTGAAGAATCAAAATGCTTAAGATTCATCTACTACTTCCCCTTCAATTGTTGTGGGTTGTTCGACATCGACAGTACCGACACCTGTAATGTTAATCTGAATGGCGTTTCTGCCACCGTCTTTAACAATATCTTTTTCAAATGCAGCAACAGGAAGGATTCTATCCATTACTAGCTTCCACGCTGCTGACTGATTCTTATGTTCTGGGTCTAATGCTGCATCAAATATTGCATCCATCACGGCGCGGGAGCGAGGCGAGTTTAACATCCTTGCCTTATACTCGTTTATTATTGCTGCATCGCCTTTAGGACGACCAACAGACTTTCTGTTACCCTTCGTCTTACTAGAAACAGAACTTCTTTTAGGTCTACCAACAGGATTCTTTTTGTTTTCCATACTGTATAGGCTCTACCTAGATTGCTTTTGGGTTTGTTATCTATACTTGTGGGTAATATGCATAAGTACTAAGTCCTAATGCATCGTACTTTTCGCTATAGTTCTATATATACGTATATTATAGCATACTTTTTAGCATTTGTCAACCCCTGTAGGGAAAAAACACTGTATTTACAGCACAGATTCTGTGGTTTTACAGTGCAGATTAGTCTTATGCCCCAGGATTATAGTAAATTATTGATATATAACTAAAACTTCTAGTAATAACGTCTTCCAATTTTGCTCTTTTTTGTGTCTAGGTAGGACACACGGCATGATGCGTCGTCGTTTCCCCTCCCCCGTCCCAATATAGAACAGCATTTTCTGCAATGCCTACGCCATGCGATAACGCGCACCGGAGAATGTGAGAGTCTGTGAAGTACCCACATAGGCGCTCGATAGGTTAAAAATTAATCTGGATTAATTCTAGAGCGCTTGACCGATATCCCGAAATCGACGATACTCAAGAGGTCGGGCAATGACGCACGGCACATTCATTTGGTAAATAGTTCACAGGAGAACATAACCATGACAAATATCGAAACATTAGGTACACGAATCGCAAAGGCCATGATCAAGCGTGATGATCAGATCGCTAAAGCAAACGAAACCACGCTGGATAAAGTCGTTTCAGAAGTAATTAAGGCGGCGCAGTCTGGCATTACCCGAAAAGACTTGAAGCCACTACGTTCTAGCATCATCGCGCAGTACATCGATGCCGGTAACGAGGAGTCATCCGCAAAGGTACAAGCATCGCAGGTAATGCGACTGGTAAAAGTAGCGGCAAATCTGGACAAAAAACTGTCAGATCATCACCAAATTCAGACGATCGATGATGGCATCTTAACGCTCGAGACGGCGTCGAGTAATTCAACGTCTCTTAAGACGTGCTATGAATGGCTCGCAGTACCGACCGATGATGTAGCAAGCGATGATGAGGTAGCGGCGGAGTCTGAATCCAGCGAGCCGACCGCAAACGATGCCAGCCCTATCGGTCATCTGTTCTCTGAATTCTTGCAGAAGGCATACGATAATGGGCATACGAAATTCGAGATCGCTCACTATCTTGCTGAGGTATCGATTCAGCTTCACAAAGACGCCGCCTAAACCGTCCACCGTAGTAACCTTGACCGCCTTCGGGCGGTTTTTTTATGCCTGTCATTTACGCTTGACACTATGGGGTGATGGGTGATTTGACACCATTATTTATATTTGAGATAATGGGTAGGTCGGGTATTCATTCTGTTTATATAACCGACAAAAATTAATCCAGATTAATTCTGAGAGGACATCGATATGATGATTCAGTACTTCGACGATCGTGCAGATCGTGAGTGGTTGGGCATCGTCCCAGAGTTCTTTGCTCGTGGTGTGGTAGCGGCAAGGTTCGAGGGTGGCGGTATTAGTACAGTGTCCGATGAGATGAACAGCTTGTATCAATGGGGCGGCTTCAGTGACCATTGGAAAGGTGACATCGACGACGATGGTGTGTACCACAATGAGCATGAAAAGATGGAGCCATTCGCTCGTGTTGACTTCAACGGGTGGACGATGTGGGCGTATCCTTATTCGATATTCGGCATCAAGGACAGCGTAGGTAATCAACGTGTAGGGAGGTTTGACTGATGGAAAATACACAGAAAAAGCTGGATGCATTGCGTGTTGCTGTTGATGCAATGTCGTCAGTGTTAACTATAAATCCGCGAGCGTTCGACAGGTATCCTGAGATATTCAGTACGCTTGCTGATCTTCGTATGGATCTAATCGACATCATTGATGAGGAGAAGTGGGGCGATGGTTGCATTGACTAAGAATCAGCAACAGGCTTTGTTGCGGAAGTGGAGACAGTCTGATCAAGGTATGTCTTATCGTACGTTTAGGCGTACGGTTGAACCGATGGTGTGTGATCCTGCTGTTGTTGTTAAGTGGTGTGGTATGTGGTTATGCATCGAACCTGATGGTCGTGTTAATTCATAGGAGGAGTAACAATGGATATTCATTGCAGACATTGTGGTGAACCGTGGGATCATGACGAGCTTCATGATGTGGAGGGAGCGTCATACAAGGATGCTGTTCAGTTGTTTGTGGTGCATGGGTGTGGTGCGTTTGGTTTCGAGCCACCACTACTTACGTGTAGACGCAGTCCTATCTATCCACCTGAGATGATGGAGTTGATACGGACAGCGCAGGATATGTCTCCGTACCCTGACGAATGGAGTAGTCCTGATGAGATTGAGATGATGCTAGAGATAGCGGAGGAGATGTTCTGATGTCTATGGTCTTTGAGTGTGTTGTGTGCGATGAGTGGTTTCGCAATGAGAAGGAGGTGTACCAAGAGGACAACGGTGACTGTATCTGTGTGTCGTGTTGGGAAGATAACGTGGAAGAGCTAATGGAGAAGTACTATGGGAGAAGTAGTAGATCTGTTTAGTAAAACTAAAGTGTCAGCTAAGTGTATGCTGTGTAAGACAGTACACACTCGTACAGTTGACACAGATTCTTTAGGTCTGTATCTTTATACAGATAGGTTAGTGCAAGATTGTTTTCCATATGAGGACACAGCAACACGTGAGATACTCATTGGTAATCGTAGCGGAGCCTATCTGTGTGAGACTTGTTGTATTTATGAGGAGGAGTAGTAGTTATGCATTTTGCAGAGAAGAAAGTAGCGGATTACTTTGTTGATGTAGTCCTACGTGACCCAGACAAGAGCATTACTGTCTGTGGTGAGGGTGAGTATGCCGACGTTTCAAAGTCGAGAGAACACTTCACAATCCTTGACAATATGGGACAGTGTGACTTCGATGACGTGGGTGTGTGGAGTGAAGACTTAGGTGAGTTTGTTGCTTGGTTTATGTTTGTGTATGGCAACGTCACGAGTACCAGTGATGCGATAGAAGTAATCAGTGACTACTCATCGAGTGTGTATGCTGATAGTATTTACAGACAAGTAGAGGAGATGACACAATGATGCGATCAAGTGCCTGTTTATCAGACAAGCAAGAAATAGAAGAACACCGACGGTGTATCAATGTCATACGTAGTGCCATTGGGTATGACGTTATCAACAGTCCGCACAGTGATTACTTCGAGGAGCTAGAAGTATTACTCCACGATGCAGTAGTGAAGTGTGACGAGATCTCTGACAGGCTGAAGGAGCACGTGTACGTGTTCGATGTGACGATTACTGTCAGCCGTCGTGTTAATGTTCTGTCATCGGATGAAGACGAGGCGGAGCAAGCTGCAATGGACTACGCTATCAACGAGCTGGATTGTCCTATCGACTGGAACGAAGATAATGTGCAAGTGTTCCGTGATGAAGACGAAGAGACCACCAAGGTCTATGACGTGAGGGTGTAATGTATGGCTATTGATACATGGTATGTAGTGCAGAAGTTTAACCGTAAGACGTGGGAGTGGGAGGAGCGTGACAGTGATGGCTCTTCGTACAACTCTACGCTTGACAATGCAAAGTATTTTTGCGATAGTTATATCAAGGACGGCGAGGAGTGCCGTGTAATCAAAGAGGAGGTGGTGTATGATCCCGACCGTTAGTGTTAGTAAGATGACGGGTAAGCTGGACGGTATACAAGCAATCAATACCAACACAGCGACAAACCCGTTCTGTATCAAGGAGTCTAGTAGACCCGATGCCGACAAGATATGCGGAAAGTGCTACAGCATGAGTATGCTTTCTAGTTATAGGAAGAACTGCCAACCAGCGTTCCAGAGGAATAGTGACGTACTTGCGAGTGATGCTGAGTTCATTCTGCCTCGTACCTCCGGTGCATACGTGCGGTTTCATGGACATGGTGAGCTGATAAATGAGCAGCACTTCCGTAATTTATGTGCGATAGCTAGTGACAACAAGCACTCGACGTTTGCTTTGTGGACTAAACGTGTGGGTATTGTGCGTAAGAATCTGCATCATGTACCTGATAATATGATTCTTGTTTATAGTAATCCGAAGATAGATAACGTGATGTCATCTCCACCGCGTGGGTTCGACCGTGTATTCAACAACGTGTCGGAGTCGTATGATGGGGAAGCTAACTGCACTGGACAGAAGTGTATGGATTGTTTACTATGCTACAAGCGTGACACCACGCAGGTTATTGTTGAGCATGTCAAGTAACTGGGTAATAGGGGAGGTTTCTATGGGACGAGAACAGTGGGAAGTATGGCACGACGATTATCAAGACTATTGGGAAGGTGATCGTTGTATCTGGGACTATGCAGAGGAGTATCACGAAGACGATATCTCCAAGTACAAAGAGGAAAGAGATAGTGGCGAAGAAGGGTAGTTATCTTACGTACCACATGACACACCAAGAGATTGCTGATGAGTTAGGTATCAGTCGTCAGATGGTGCGTGTCATTGAGTATCGTGCGCTGCAAAAGCTCAAGCGTTCAGGTAAGCTACGTGCTTTCTTGGATCATATTAACGACGAAAAGGAGGAAAGGTATGGCAAGGAATACACGCCGATATGTTAAGACGCACAAACCGCGCAGTAAATCAAGAGGTAATAGTGCCGACAAATCCATTGGCAAAAGAAAGCGTTGTGTGGTATACTAATCTATATAGTCTATACAGTAAGTACTATGCATTAGTATTAAGTATTACTAATACATATTACTTTTATAATAGGAGGTGACATGGAACAAGCAGAACGTACTCGTATGATTGAAGAGTTAACTGAAGATCACATGTACAATGTGAATTACATGGAGGCAATGAACATGTTATTTAATCTTTTTGCAATGGAGTTTGAAGCGATGGATGATAAGCAGCTGGAGTCTCGTTATCTTTCTCGTTTTGGTTCTAGTCAGGAGGTGCATTGATGGCGTTTGTAGAGCTACACCAAAAGTGTAATGATTGTGGATCTAGTGATGCGTTGTCCTACAATGAAGATGGGTCGAGCTATTGTTTCGCATGTGCTACGTTTACCCCGTCCTCAGACGGCACAGGAGGCTCTGTGAGCGACATTAACGACTATCGGGTACCAACCCCAAGGGTTCCTGTAATGGAGCTTAGAGGGCAATCTAGGAGCTATCAGGAGAGGGGTCTCGATGCACGTACAATGGAGAGGTACTCCACTACCCTGTATGGAGACGAGGTACACTTCGGTTACTACACCCCTGATGGCGAATTAACTGCAGTTAAAAAGCGGACACCTGATAAGAAGTTCAGCATCGAGGGGGACTGGAAACGTGCAGGTCTATTCGGTCAACACCTCTTCCCTTCGGGTGGACAGTACATAACCGTAGTCGAAGGGGAGATGGATGCTCTGTCTGCATACCAGATGTTTGGTGACAAGTATCCCGTAGTGTCTATTCGTAATGGGGCGCAGGGCGCGGCGGCGGATTGTCGTAGGGCGTATGAGTTCCTCGATCTATTCGACAACATCATCTTCTGCTTTGACAACGACGAGCATGGTAAGAAGGCAGCGCATGAGTGTGCAGATCTGTTTGGTGGTAAGGCAAAGATCTACCAGCACGGTGAACACAAGGATGCCTCTGACTACCTGATGCACGCCGACAAGGATGACTTCATCAAGCGGTGGTGGGCTGCAAAGGTGTACACACCTGACGGCATGGTGATGATAGGGTCACTCCGTGAGGCGATGAAGAAGCCACTGATGGAGGCTGAGGTACGTTATCCCTACAAGGGACTGGATGACATGACCTTTGGCATTAGACCGACTGAGCTAGTCACCATCTGCTCTGGGTCTGGACTGGGTAAGTCTACGTTCATGCGTGAGCTAGTCTTCTCCATTGCATCGCAGACCAACGAGAGGATAGGTCTAGCCTTTCTTGAAGAGACGCCTGACCGTACTGCTCGTGGACTAGTGGGTCTACAGATCAACAAACCAATACACCTACCCGGATGTGATTACTCCCCTGATGAGGTAGAGTACGTATTCAATACGTTAGATCTAGATGACCGTGTTGTACTGTGGGATTCGTTTGGCTCCAACCAGATCGAAAACGTGCTGGCTAGGTTCCGCTACCAAGTCAAGGTGCTAGGTGTTAGGTACATCATCCTCGATCACATATCCATTCTGGTATCGGATCAATCCAATGGCGATGAACGTAAAGCCATTGATGAGATCATGACCAAGCTACGTATGTTCTGTCAGGAGATGGAGATATGTATGTTTGTTGTTAGTCACCTACGTAGACCAGAGGGAAAAGGACATGAGGACGGTGCAGTCACCAGCCTTGGGCAGCTACGCGGCAGTGCGTCTATTGCTCAGTTGTCTGACATTGTCCTTGGTCTGGAACGTAATGCACAAGCAGAAGATAAGATGGTACGCAACACAACACACGTTCGTGTACTAAAGAACAGGTTCAGTGGTATGACTGGACCATCGTGTTCGTTGCTGTATAATAAAGATTCAGGACGGTTGACGGAGATAATGGAGTGAGATGCGTTGCTTGTAACAAGATACTCAATGACTACGAGTT
>Ga0208645_1002023_pt1 | contig 16687 bp, 40 predicted proteins | sample VirMetDEL_Sep_01_FD_184519 | JGI IMG/M metagenome (GOLD analysis project Ga0208645, IMG submission 184519) | Aqueous microbial communities from the Delaware River and Bay under freshwater to marine salinity gradient to study organic matter... | ecosystem: Environmental > Aquatic > Marine >... | reverse complement strand
ATGTAACATTTAAAAATTCAAGTGATACAGCAATATCTAAAACATTTGATTTTATTGCAAAAGGGTTTTAAAAGGAGTATAAACACATCATGGCACAACACGATTACGATATAGCGAACCAATCATTTCCAGCTTTTAGAACTGATCTAAACAATGTTCTTGAGGCTATAAATACATCTAATTCAGGTACATCAAGACCAAGTGGTGCAGTAGCTGGAACAATTTGGCTAGACACAACTTCTGCAACTACTCCTACTTTAAAATACTATGATGGTGCTGATGATATATCTCTTGCAACTTTAGACCACACAGCAAACACAGTTAATTGGTTAGATAGTTCAGTTTCATTCGATATAGTTTCAGATACAACTCCACAATTAGGTGGCGATTTAGATGTTAATGGAAATAGTTTTGTTTCAACATCAAATGGAGATATTGAATTTTCTCCAAATGGAACAGGAAAGATTAAATTTAACGATCTAGCTTATATTCCTCAACAAGCATTAACTTCATCATCAAATGCAGTAGCTTGGGATGTTCAAGCTAAACCAAACGCATATCATCTAACAACAGAAAACACTACTTTCTCTGCACCTACTAACGCTGTAGAGGGTGCTTTTATTTGTGTAGAAATTAATTACAATGGTTCACACACAATAGCTTTTAATACTGTATTTGAATTTGCTGGAAGCACAGCACCAACATTTACTTCGGCAGATGGTAAAACTGATATTTTAGTTTTCAAATATAATGGTGCTATTTGGCAAGAAGTAGGTAGAACATTAAATTTAAGTGAAAGTTAAAATATGTACGCAATAGTAGAAGATAACAATATTACACAATACATTAATTATCCTAAATCAGTAGTGATTGGAGATGTAAGATACCCAGCTAAAATATTTCAGTTATGGTCACAAGCTGAATTAAATGCAATAGGTATTTATGAAGTTATAACTGATTCAACTAATTACAAAGACCCAGCATATTATAATAACACTAACGAACAATATAACTTTGCAAATGGTCAAGTTACTAAATCTTGGGGAACTGCAACTGCTAAAAGATTAAATGATGAAAACGCAGTAGATGAAGATGGTAATAATTTATTAGATGATGATGGCAACCAAGTAATTAACTATGGTTTAAAAACTGAAAAGAAAAGAATTGTAAAAGAACAAGCATCAGGATTATTAGCACCTACTGATTGGTATGTAGTTAAATCAACTGAAGTAGCTGACTATGATGTTCCATCAAACATATTATCTTTTAGAGCAGATGTTAGAACTAAATCAAATGAAATGGAAACTATGATTAATAACTGCACAACAGTTGATGAACTAAAAGCATTATATGAATACACAGAACAACAAGACGGCACATTTACAAGACCACTACCAGAATTTCCAAAAGAGGTAATATAATGCCTTTAATAATTCCAAGTAATTCAATATCTGCTGGTGGATATGAAGTTGCTAATTCATTAAGATTTAATGATGATAGTAGTGATTATTTAAACAGAACAGGTGGCACAGCAACAGATGGAAAAAAATTTACTTATTCTGCTTGGTTTAAAAGAAGTGAGATTGGTGGTGGTAATGAATTATTTTGTATATATGCAGACAATACAAACAGATTATTTTTAAGAAACAATGGAGATACATTTGAATTAAGTATGCTTGGTGGTTTTGGTTCTACAACCAGACAGTTTAGAGACCCAAGTGCTTGGTATCATTTTGTAATCGCTTGTGATTCAACACAAGCAACAGCATCAGATAGAGGTAAATGGTACTTAAATGGAGAATTAATAATGACAGGTAGTATAAGTCTAAATCAAGTATTTCCACATGGTCAATCAACTCCAAATTTTTACATAGGAAATGGAGAATATAATAATACAGTTTATACCCAATATTGGGACGGTTATCAATCAGAAGTTTGTTTCATTGACGGACAACAACTAGACCCAACATCATTCGGAGAATTTGACGAAGATAGTGGAATATGGAAACCAATAGATGTATCTGGTTTAACCTTTGGCACAAATGGATTCTATTTAGACTTTGAAAACTCTGGTAGTCTAGGTGCAGATGTATCTGGTAATGGAAATAACTTTACTGTAAATAATTTAACTTCTGGAGATCAAGCTACTGATACTTGTACTAATAATTTTGCAACATTAAATCCTTTAGACAAACCAGGAACAGGGAATTTACCAGGCTTTGCAGAAGGGAATTTACATTATAATAAAACAGCGACAGGGTCAGGTAATAATAGTCAAGCTAATTCAACAATAGCTGTAAATACAGGAAAATGGTTTTTTGAGATTAAAGCACTTGATAGTAATGCTATAATTGTTGGTATAGACAATGCTGATAATCCAACATACGATTCTCATGGTAATTCAATAAATAGTTCTGATGGTGGTATTGCTTATTACAATAATGGTCAAAAAATAGTGTATGGCACAGCATCATCATATGGTGCTAGTTGGACAACAAATGATATTATAGGTATAGCAATAAACTTAGATGATAATGAAATAACATTTTACAAAAATGGATCATCTCAAGGTGCAATATCAATAACCACAACAGGAATTAATTATAGACCAGCAATAATGAATAATGGTTATAATAGCACAAGTAGTGCATATATGAATTTTGGCAACCCACCATTCTCAATCTCATCAGGAAATAGTGATGGTAATGGCTATGGAAACTTTGAATATTCTGTACCATCAGGATATTATGCACTTAACACAAAAAATTTAGCAGAATACGGATAGGATATTATTATGAGCTACACTAACGGATTAGACAAACCAACAGATTATTTTAATACTATTACCTACACAGGAGATGATGTAGATGGAAGAACTATAACAGGAGTTGGTTTTCAATCTGATTTTAGTTGGGTGAAAGCTAGAAGTAGTGCATTTTCACATTATATTATTGATGCTATTAGATACGATAGTGGTGCATCTAAATATTTAAAACTAGATTCTTCATACAATGGTGGAGATGAAACACCTAGTGGTGCTGGTTGGATTTCAGCATTAAATTCTGATGGTTATGTATGTAAAAATGGAACATCAAATACTAATAACTGTAATGAAAATGGAGTTACTTATGTAGCATGGAATTGGTTAGGTGCTAATGGAACTGCATCAAACACAGATGGAAGCATAACCTCAACTGTTAGTGCTAATACTACAAGTGGTTTTAGTATTGTGTCTTATACAGGAACTGGTGCAAATGCTACAGTTGGTCATGGGTTAAATTCACCAGCTAAATTTATTATACTAAAAAGACGAGATGCTACTAATGATTGGGAAATTGGAAGTGATGCACTAGGTTGGGATAAACACCTTTATTTTACTACAGGTGCCGCAAATAGTAGTAGTGATAGATGGCAAAACACAGCACCAACTAATTCTGTTTTTTATATACAAACAGCGGCTGGTAATAATGCTAGTTCTTCTCCATTTATAGCCTACTGCTTCGCAGAGAAAAAAGGATTTAGTAAGTTTGGAAGCTACACAGGTAATGGCAGTACTGATGGAACATTTGTTTATACAGGATTTAAACCAGCTTTTCTTATAACTAAATGTACATCGAATAGTGCATTTAGTAATTCAAATTGGATGTTATATGATAACAAAAGAGATTTATATAATCAAATGGCAGAATATTTATATCCTGATTCCAGTAATGCATCAGGGACAAACTCACAAGGTATGGATTTTCTTTCTAATGGAATTAAAATGAGAAATACTTTTGGAGATGCAAATTACAATAATGAAACATACATCTACATGGCATTTGCTGAAAATCCATTTGTAACATCTACAGGAATCCCAACAACAGCGAGGTAGTAATGCAATTATCAAAACATTTTACTTTAGAAGAATTTGAAAAAAGCCAAACTGCTACAAGAAAAGGTATTAAGAATAAAGCTGGTGCTGGAGAAATAAAAAACTTAGGCGATCTATGTTATGAAGTATTAGAGCCTGTAAGAATTAAGTTTGATAAGCCTGTAACTATTACATCTGGTTATAGATCAGAGGAATTATGCGAAGCAATAGGCAGTAAAAAAACATCACAACACACCACAGGAAACGCAACAGATTTTGAAATAGCTGGTGTATCTAATTTAGAAGTAGCTTTGTGGATTGAAAACCATTGCGACTTTGACCAACTAATCTTAGAGTATTACACAGGAGAAGCGAATAGTGGGTGGATTCATGTATCATATAAAGATGGTTCAAATAGAAAACAAGTACTGACATTTGATGGCAAATCATATACTAATGGATTACCAGAAGCCAAATGGTCTGGTGGAAAATTAACTAACTAATAGGAGTTTATTATGCCAATGGGAAAAGGAACTTATGGGTCTAAACGAGGAAGACCACCAATGAAGAAAAAGAAAAAAGCTAAAAAGAAGAAGAAGTAATGGCCACAAAGAAACCTATATATGCTAAAGCTAGACCAAAGAGATTAGGGAAACCAAAATCTTTTAATAAAAAGTCTAAGGCTTATAAATCAGCTAAAAGAAAAGCTGATAAGAAGTTTGGCAAAAAGGTTTCTTTGTATAAAAACATCTTCATCTCACAAGCTATTAAAAAATATAAACCAAGAAAGAAAAAATGAGTATAAACCATCTAACAGAAATGCCATTAGGACTTGCTATTCAAAGAGGCAACATTTCTAATTTTTCAGGAGTTCAAAAATTTGGATACAACACAGCAGTAGGAACAGTATTTGAAACAATATGGGAGAATGGTAGTCTTTATTCTTACCCTACAACTCCAACTACAGCAGTTGCAACATCTACTTCAACAGATGACAATGATAGCTTACTTCATATTTATGGCTTAGATTCGAATTGGGATTTAGCTGATGAAGTGATTACAGTTGGTGGTTCAGCCTCTACTACATCTTTTATTAGAGTATTTAGATCAGTATTAGAAAATGCAAATACAGGAGTTGTTAATGTTGGTAAAATTACGACAACAGTTAATTCAATAGCTGTTTCAGTAGTTGATGTTGGTTATGGACAATCACTTCAAGCAGTATATTCAATTCCTAGAAACTATCGTGGCTTTCTAATGTCTATTGATGTTGGAACAAGTAAGCAAAAAGAAGTTGAGGCTAAATTTATGCAAAGACCTTTAAATGGAAATACTTTTCAAACTAAATCATTAATTACTTCATTTGGAACACCCTTTAGAAAAGACTATTTAGTACCAGAAATTTTATCAGAAAAATCAGATTTAGAAATAAGAGCCAAAGCAGATGCTACGACTTCTATTTCTGCTGGGTTTCAATTAATCCTAGAGAAAGTTGTTCAAAGCTAATGACTAAAAGACCAAAGACAACTGGCGAACATATCGTATCGTTGTATGGTCATGTCACAGGATTAAAAAAAGATATTTCAACAATTAAAAACAATCATCTTGCTCATATGCACGAAGATATAGAAAAGATTGATGAAAAGTTAGATAAGAAATTTGATAGCCTGAACAATTTAATTATGTATGGAGTTGGTGCTGTAGCTTTATTGTTCATAGCCCAAGTGCTTTACTTTTTATCAAAATAATATACAACAACAACTTGTATGTCTCATAAACGAATTTTAGTTATCTCTGATATGCACATTCCATATCATCATAAAGATGCTTTTAAATTTTTAAAAGAAATCAAAAAAGAATTTAAACCCGATACGATAATTAATATCGGAGACTCAATCGATTTTCATAATATCAGTATGCACCAAAGTTCCCCTGATCTTCCTAATGCTGGAGATGAACTTAAAATAACAAGAGAATATATTAAAGAATTAGAAAGCATATTTCCTATAGTTACTGAAGTAGATTCAAACCATTCTAGTTTAGTTTATAGACGAGCATTTAAGTATGGATTATCAAGAGAATTTATGAGAGATTATGGAGATTTCTTAGGTACTAAAAAATGGAAATGGGTAGAAGATATAACTTTAACAATGAGTAATGGTCAAAGATGTTATTTCACTCACGGAAAATCTGCTGATGTAATCAAGACTTCTCAAGCATATTCAATGAATACAGTTCAGGGGCATTATCATACAAAATTTACAATTTCATATTGGGCTAATCCTGATAATATTTTTTGGGCTATGAATGTTGGTTGTTTAATTAATCAAAAATCTATGGCATTTGATTATGCTAAAAATTTTAGAACTAGATTCATTATAGGTTGTGGAATTATTATAAATGGTATTCCAAGACTACTCCCAATGGTTTTAGACAAAAAAGGAGATTGGATTGGCAAAATCGTCTAGTTTAAAGCCCCATACAGCCACGCAGAGAGCCATAGATAAGCAAATAGGTGGCAATCATTATAAAGGCAAAATACAGCCTATAGAATTAATAATTTCACATAATTTAGACTTCATAGATGGCAATATAGTTAAATATGCAGTTAGGAATAAAAAGGGCGAGAATCCTAAAGAAAGATATGATAAAATAATTCATTATTGTGAATTAGCAAAGGAATTAAAATGTGGTTGAATTTATTAAGTTTAGGTGTAAAGACAGGGGCTAAGCTATACCAAAATAAACAACGAACAAAACAATTATTGTCAGATGCTCAGATGCGTCATGCAGAGCAAATGGCGAAAGGCGAAATTGAATATAAAGCAAAAGTTATTGAAAGTAATGACAATGGTTGGAAAGACGAATTTGTCCTTGTTCTTGTATCTTTGCCTATTTTGTTATTGGGTTATTCTGTTTTCTCTGACGACCCTGACATACGTAATAAATTAGATTTATTTTTTCAGTATTTTAAAGATTTACCTTATTGGTATCAAGCTATTTTTATTGGAGTAGTTTCTGCGATCTATGGTCTTAAAGGTGCAGACATCATGCGTAAGAAATAGTATAGTGTCCTAATGGACAATATAAAAGTTGATTTCGTTATAACAGACCTAGAACTACAATTAGAAACCAATAACAATCCTTATGGTTCTTATGTTAATTTTAGATTCATAGATACTTTTCCATACTTTACTAAAGTTAATGATATGGTCGAAGAAATAAAAAAACGAAGTGATGTTGATTTAATTAATTACGAATATTCTTATACAGGAATCCACGAAGATACTGATTTAAAACATTTTGATATTACTAGAAACTAGGGGTGGTTAAAGAGAGAGAAATAAAAACCACCCCATAGTTATTTTGGGTCAATTCAAAGTGATAGCCGTTTATATAAACTATCGTTATTCTTCCCAAAATTCTTTTTAACAAGTGGCCAAGTCTCCCTGACCACTCTATCTACTAGACTCATATATCGGGAGCAAATCAATATATCGTTAATAGAATCCATTAAACTTTACTATTCAAAGCTAAATCTCTTTTTAACTCTGATTGTTTTAAACTTACATATTTATCAAGGTTGTTATAATGATAACGACTCTTAATAAGCTGAAGTTCAGCCTCAGCATATTGCTCTACAACTTTTTTATATTCCTCATCAGTTCTAGCTTTATGCTCTGCCTCAGTAATACTTTTAGAATCTAATTTATGTTTTAAGAATACTTTACTGAATGTAGCTTTACGACCCTCATCAAGTATAATTACTTTCTTATGCCATTCAGCCCAATCTTGTGAGGCTTTTTCTAATTCTTCATAAGATTTATTGCTTAGACTCATATCAATATAACTCCTAATATAAATCCTACTACAAAGCAAATCCATTCTCGTCTGTAATGAAGTTCTAATACTTGCCAATCTCTTTTGCTTTTTCCAAATATAATCATGGGTATAATAACATCTCCTCTGCTTCTTGTTCTAATTGTTTTATTTGTTGTTTAAAGCTATGATTTTCTTTTTCTAAAGCATCTATCTTTTTGTGTAATCCTTTATTTTCTAAATACATAGCTTGTATTTCCTCTAACTTAATAGCGAAATCTTTTTTTAAGTTATAGAAATCGCTAATAAGTTTATCTTGAGTTTTAGATAATTCAGACATTAAAATGGAATCTCATCGTCCATATCTGACATCTTCTCAACAGGCATAGCATGATCTGGTGCTGATGGTTGAGCCTCTGTCATTTGTTGAGGTTTATACTGAGGCATAGTTTGACCTACAGGCTTAAATCCATCTACATTTGGTTGAGGTTTATATGGCTTAACCATAATTAAACAAAGTATCTGTTCAAGATTACCCTTTGCATATTGTGGTGGGTTTTGCATTTCCTGAGTCTTAGTCATATATTTTAAAACATATCCAGCTTTAGTATATTCTTGAACCTCAGGTGTGTTAAACCAATCATTAACTTGTGATAAACCATATTTTCTTTTGGTTAAGCTACAAGTAAATTTAACCTTACTTGCCTCGCCACTGTATTCATATTTGGGGCTAAGATTTCCCGTTGGAAAAAGTCGCATTTGTAACCCACAAAAAGGTTTATCGAATTTAGTTTTTTCGTACATTTTGTTTTCCTTTTTTTAGTTGATTATATTTTCGTACTGACTCGTTAAACATTAACTCGGATTTATGACAACTCAATAATCCTAGAAATGCTTTTAAGTGTTCCTTTTTGTATAAGATATGTCTAGCCTCAAAATCTCCACTATCTTTAGGAAGTCTAACTATATACATCTTATTGATCTTCTTTCCTGTTTGTTCTTCATAGGCCAACTTATATCCATGCAGTTGATGAACCATATTTAGAAACAAACCCTTAGAAGTTTTTATATCTATGAGCCAAAGATTATCTTGTGAGTCTTTAGCAATTAAATCTAAAGTTCCACAAAACCCTCGTTCAGAGTATAAAACCTTTTCAGACTCAATAACTTTTAGTTTATGTTTTGTCCAAAACCTTTTAAATTTCTCAAAGCAACCTAATATTACAGGGTCGCTTGGGTCAGTAAATTTTTCTCCTTTAAGCCACATCTCGCAAAACTTATGAACCATAGAGCCTATATTTAAAATATTATCTCCAGATTTCTTTGCATTAGCCTTAGCATTAGTTACTATCTTCTGTATCTGGTCGATTGGAATACCCTCTCTTTCCATTTCAGTTTTAATAGCATTTACTTGTTGGCTAATCTTCCAATTCTCTAACATTGGACTCGCTAACTTTCCAAGTAGTGTACTCATTCCAACTACATATTCGTTGTTATGAATATAGACGTGCTTTTCTTCATTGAACTCAATCGTATGACCATGTTCTAACTTATGTATTGCCATTATTCTCTCCCTTATATTGTTGTTTATTTTCTGCATTTGAAACACATACCCTATTATATTCTGGTAAATAGTGTTCTGTAGTTTCTTTCTTAGTTTGACTTCTGCTTATTATTCTATTCATGGCTTTGATTCGCTTGGTTTTCCACAAATCTTTTTTTGAACGGATATACATTAGCTTCTCTCCTTTTTAAAAATGTTAAGTTCTTATCTTCCATTGGTTTAATGAAATAGTCAATAGATACATCTAAATATTCGCATAATTTTTTAGCTATATTTAAACTAATCGCATTTTGGCCTCTTTCATATTTCTGTATTTGTTGGAATGTAACATTTACAGCTTTAGCGATTCTTGATTGGGTTTTACCTCTCATTAATCTAAGTTTTCTAAGTTGCAATCCTATTAAACAAGTTGCTATTTTAAGATTGTCTTGTTCACTAACATTCCATTGTAAAGTTAGTTCTTGGATTGATTGATTTACTTCTTCTATTGTTGTGTTTGTTCTTTTGTGCATTGTTTTCTCCTATATGTAATTATATTTTTTGTTAATTCTTTCTAACCATTCCTGTAAATGCTTATATCTTTTTTCTTCACTTAAAATTTCACACCCCATTCCTGTAGTATCTATCCAATGATCATAATATTGTATTTTTAAATCTAATTTTTCCTTTAAATATAAATACTGATATTTTTTAGTTTTAAGTTTTTCTTTAATTAAGCACACTATGACCTCTCTTTGTTAAACATTTTCTAACAATAGACTCATACTTTGTGTCCATTGTTGGGCTAACAGACCAATACAAAATATTACTTACAAAGTTTGTATTATCTTTAGCAAGTGTTTTACAATGTAATTGATCGTCAGTTATTAGATTTGCTCTATCACTATCGAATGTACCTGATCTTCCAGCAGTATCTATGATGGGTTTATAGGCACACGCATTGAGTAGAGTGCATAAAAGCCCTACAGTAAGTATTGTTTTTTTCATATCTTGTTTTATCTCTCGTTATAAAGTTGGTTGATGATATTTAACTTGATGTAAATGCCAAGCCAACCTTTTGTTTTTCTCTTTCAATTTCAGTAACTTTTCCAACAAGACTTTTTCTTTTTGTGTATTCTTGTCGTATTGTTCCTGAAGTTTGAAGATTTGTTTTTGCATGGTCTTTCTCCAATTTAATTACTTGATTTGCCAAGTAACTATCTACAGGATTAATCATATTTATTTCGTCCTGTAAATTCTGTAACTCCTCTAAAGTAGTTTGAGGGTTAATTATTCTTTGTAGTCTTTTAGACATCTCTTTAGTAAAGTTTGAGTTAGTTGGTATTCTCATTATATACTCCACACATGTAAGCAACCTAACATGATTGCAGTTAAACAAAAAGCACAAAAAATAAAACCTAAAGTGTAGTATGCTATTTTTTTCATTATCTATCTCCTACTGTAAATGAATAATTATTATTTGGGTGTGGGTACAAACCAATTTTTTCAAAAGATTCGATGAAAGCTGTATTTAATTTATCACAAAAAAATTCACTATCAGTTGATAGATACTCATAAGAAATAGCACCATCCATTGAAACATGGTAATCTCCATTTTCATTTTTCCAAAAATAAAACCAAACTTTTTTATCTGTGTACCAATCAAAAGTAATTTGCTTTTCAATAGTAGCACCACCAAAAGTTGCTGGTTCAACTTTGATATTAGGTTTTTTAATATCATCAAAATATGATGGTATTAAATTTGTTAATATTTTAGTTAATTTATTTTCTGTTATTTTTTTCATTATGCTCTCTCCTCATTTGTTACAATTTTTAAATTATCAAATAAATCTAAAGCACCAACATTTTGTGGTTCTGTAATAGTGCCATCAGTTTTATGAATACATATTTTAGCATTATATTTATCAGCATATGCAACAGTACAAATTCTGCCAAAATAATTTAAAAGTCTATTTTGATCTTTGTATAAATTTAAACAATTACTTATTGCTCTACGATTTCTTCTCATGTTTTTCTCTCCTTTTTTTTTATTTAACATACAAATAAATTACCAGAATGGTTGTATTATGCAAATATTATTTTTGGCGTAAAACCTAGCTTATTTGACTTTTTTTTAGTCATTTTTCTAATTTAGTTAGAATTTTCTTTTTTTTATTTTAAAATTAATTATAAACGAATCAATTAAAGATATGATTATAAATAAAAAATATGTTAGAGAGAATTATCCGAAAGGATATAAGTATTTATTTCATATCAAATACTAATAACTTGGTAACAAGTTCGTGTTGGGTTTTAGCCTCTCTCTCTAAAGCCCAGCACATAACAGGGAGAAAACGAGATGAAGCAACTAGATATATTTGATACTGATTACGAGTCTTGTAATTACACCAAGACTAGCCAAGAAGCATTAGCCACAATAAAGCCTAAGATTAAAACTAAAAGAGAACAAGTTTATGATCTTATAAAATTAAACGCATTAACTAATTATGAGATAGCTGATGAATTAGAAATACCATTAAGTTCAGCTTGTGCAAGATGCCATGAGTTACAAGAGTTAAATCTTGTGGTAGACTCTGGTTTAAAAAGAAAAACGAAATATGGGAAAGATGCGATAGTATGGAAAATAAAATAATGGATAAAAATAGAGAAAGATGTTTAACAGTATTAAGTTTAGGTGCTGGAGTTCAAAGTTCTACTATGGCTTTAATGACAAGAACAGGAGAATTACCTAAACCTGATGTCGGAATCTTTGCTGATACAGGTTATGAGTCAAAGAGTTGTTATGCTTATTTAGAATTTTTAAAAAAAGTTTTACCTTTTCCTATCTATGTTGTGAAATTTGGAAACATTAAAGATGATATGTTGAAAGCAAGAGGCACTACTGATTTTGTAGTAGCACCTTTTTATACTCAAGAAACTATTACAGGAAAAAAGGGAATGATTATGCGTCAATGCACAAATCAGTACAAAATTCAGCCTATAAAGAAAAAGATTAGAGAACTTTGTAATGTTGGTTTTAATAAAAGATTTCCTAAAGATAAATATGTTGAACAATGGATAGGAATTTCAAAAGATGAAATAGGTAGAATGAAACCAGCTAGAGACCCTTATATTTTAAATAGACACCCATTAATCGAAATGAATATGTCTAGGCAAGATTGTGTTAATTGGTTGAATAAAAATAAATTTCCATTGCCTGAAAAATCAGCTTGTATTTGTTGTCCATTCCATGATGATAAGTATTGGGATTTTATGAAAAAAGAAAGACCATCTGAATTTGCTGACGCAGTAGCATTTGATAAAGAAATTAGAACAATCAGTAGAAATAAAAATATTAAAAATTATACCCATAAATCATGTAAGCCTTTAGATGAGGTTGAGTTTAGTAAAGAGGACAATCAATTAGATATGTTTGAAAATGCGTGTGAGGGTCTTTGTGGAGTTTAAATGGCAAAAAAAAAATTAGCAACAAAGGGCGAGAGAGAGCATATGAGTAAGGTTGCTAGTTTAGGGTGTCTGGTGTGCCAAAGACCAGCTAATGTGCATCACATACGACCCATTGGGCTAGGAATAGGCATGAGATCAAGCCACTACCAAACGATACCTTTATGCCACGACCACCATCAAGGACAATTCAGTATTCATAACTGCAAAGAACAATTTGAGGCTCGTTATGGAACTGAGGCAGAACTATTACATAGGACTCTAAAAGAAATTAAAAGCATAGAACAAGTAAATGATTTTTTTAACCTAAAAGGAGAGAACAATGGCTGAAATGAGAGATGAACACTTTGAAGTAATATCTAGTAATCGTGCTAGACTTTATGAGAAACAAAAAAAGACCACAAATATAATTAAGACTCTGTTAAAGAGATATACAAAAAAACAATTAATCGAGATGATCGAGAAAGAGAGTAAGAATGTCTAAAAAGAGAGGTTATTTTATTTTATATAGAGATATATATTCTAGCCCAATATTTAAAAACATATTACAGGCTAGTTGTTGGATATATTTTATTAGTTCAGCATCACACCAAGATAAGACTTTAAGATTTTTAGATACAGAGGTTTTTATAAAACGAGGCGAGGCTATTATGCCTTTAAGAGTTACAGCTAAGAGATTTAACATGACTTACTCTGAAATGCGTTCTTTCATACTACGGCTTGTGCGTAGAAAAATGATAGGCACTAGAACAGCCCAGCTACAGCCCAGCAACAACCACCCTAGCCGAAAAGTAACGATAATAAACCTTATAAATTATGACAAATATCAGTATGTAGAATCCGAACAACCACCTACAGCCCACCTATCGCAACAAGTGTCAATACACAATACTAATACACATATACTAAATAGTAAGTCTAGCAAAGATAAGGTTGTGAATAGTGGGTATAAAAAAATAGGAGAATGGGGAGAATACACCATTGTGTTGAAAGACTCTAAAAAATATCTAAAACATAAATGGAAAGATGAGCCTCTGAAAGAATACCAATGAGTGCGATATTAAGAATATTCAAATATGTCAGAAAAAGATTGATTAATCTGTCTATTGAAAATAAAAGGTTAAAGATGCAACTTGAATTTTACAAAGCGATTGTGGAAAGTGATAATTCTAAAAAACATTAATGCCACAATTAGAACACATTTTGTATGGGAGAAAGAAAATTAAGGTGCAATTTAGACCACTTAAAAATCTTGATGGATATTACGAAACCGAGAAGAAAATAATTGTGTTGGATAGTAGAATAAAAGGCAAAAGACTTTTTAACACAATAATTCACGAGATATTTCACTTAATTGCTCATCTATCTAAAATTAAATTTAGAACTATGGGAGAAGAACCAATGGCAATAGAGATAGGAAATGGCTTTACTAAGATATTTAAACAAAACCCTAAACTATGGAAATTATTAACTAAACTAATAAAATGATACCTTTTCCTAAAAAAAAATATAATATCATCTATAGTGACCCAGCTTGGTACTTTAAAACATATTCTGATAAAGGCGAAAAACGATCTGCTGTACAGCATTATAATTGTATGTCTATTGACGATATTTGTAATCTTCCACTTAGGGATATTTCTGCTGATGATTGTATCTTATTTATTTGGGTTATTGACCCAATGCTACCAGAGGCTTTTAAAGTTATTGAGTCTTGGGGGTTCAAATACAAAACAGTAGCTTTTACATGGGTAAAGAAAAATAAAAAATCTGATAACTATTTTACAGGCATGGGTTATTATACAAGATCAAACCCTGAGATGTGTTTGTTGGCAACTAAAGGAAAACCTAAAAGATTATCTAAATCTGTAAGACAATTAATAATCAGCCGAATAGAACAACATAGCAAGAAACCAGATGAAATAAGAACTAGAATAACAGAACTCTGTGGAGATTTACCTAGAATAGAACTATTTGCTAGACAGAAAGCAGAGGGTTGGGATTCATGGGGAAATGAGGTATAAATTAGCATTATGAAAAACGACAAAAATAAGGCAACTGACACAATTAAGACAAAATCTATGGGAAGACCTAAGAAAGAATTAGATGAAGATGTTATTGCAAAACTTAGTCAGATAGGCTGTACACAAGAAGAAATAGGTTCTGTTTTAGGAATATCAGCTAGAACTTTACAAAGAAGATATGCTGATTTAGTTGCAGAAAACAAAAACATTGGTAAAGCTAGTCTAAGGAAGAAACTATGGGAAAAGGCTCTTAAAGGAGACCCTAAGCTACTTATATGGCTATCTAAGAACGAACTTAACATGGTTGATAAGATACACACCACACAAACTGTTGAACCTCTACCATTAATTATTGATGCTAAAGCTGACGAGGTAAATGGCTAAACAAAAATTCACGCACTTCATACCAAGAGATAAACCACCAAAAAGAGGTGCTGGAAAACATAAGAAGAACAAAAACAAACATGAAAAACGACAACAAAAACAAACTAGATACAAAGGACAAGGAAGATAATATGAGTGAAGTAATCGGAGAGAATACATTTTTAAAACTAAGACAACAAAAAGATCAAATGAAAGCTGAGTTAGAGCAAGTAAAAATACAAAGAGATATTGCTTTAAGAAGACAAAAGAAACTTGAAGATGCTGTAAAAGATTTAAGAAAGTTGGTAGAGAGTGGAACAGAAGCGAAGTAACTTTTATCCTAATGGAGAGATCATAGATTATTCTCTACCTCAATCATTCCAGAAAAGTTTAAAAGCAGAGGCTTGTGGTAACTGTGGATTATACTCTAACAAAAGATCATTCTGTGGTCGTTGGGGTGCTAAAGCTGTAAAAGATAATTACATATGCCACGAATGGAGAAAAAGGTTCTTTAAGAGATAGTTTTGTGATATTTATGCCTCATGGCTAAATACAAAAATAAAACTGTTAAACTTAACAAACCCATGCGTGGAGATGTTAAGAAGTTTAAAGTATTCGTAAAGAATCGTAAGACAGGCAGAGTAGTCAAAGTTAATTTTGGCGATAAGAAGCTATCTATCAAAAAGAATATTCCAGCTAGAAAAAGATCATTTATGGCAAGATTTAGACCAATACTTGCTAAAGCTAAACGATCAGGCAAACAATTAAATACAACTCCTGTATATTGGGCAGTTAAATCATGGCAAAAAGGGTTTAAAGTATAATGGATAGGTTTGTTTATAAATTCTTTGGCTTAATAGATAATTGCTTTGCTTGGGTAGAAAGTAAATTTAAAAAGAAGAAAAAAAAATGAGAGATACTAAAGTTTTAGAATCTTTTAGAAAACATGCAGAAAAAAAACTAAAAGAAATGAATTTAACTAAGTATCTTAAAAAAGAAGTTGAACATGGTGCTAATGGTACTCAACAGTATGTAATTAAAAAAGGAATTAACAAGGGCAAGATAGCTAAATAATATGGGTAGGATTATGAACTATTACTTTACAGGAATATTGATTTTAGGATTTGTATTTTTAGCATTTTGTATGAAGCCATTATGAAAATAAGTGAAGATACAAACATAGGATTACCACTTAGAAATCTAATAGGTTTAATTAGTGCTATAGTTATTGGTGCATGGTTTAGCTTTGGAGTTATTGAAAGACTCAATCAGCTTGAGACTAAAAATCAATTATTTGAACAAGATTTATTAGAGGCTTCTGTTCAAAAGCCAATCGACCAAGAGCAATTCATGCTTCTTGAACATATTGCAGAGGGTTTAGAAAAACTAACAATTAGAGTTGATGACATGATGAATAACAAAGTTAATATTGATAGATTACAGCAAGATGTTGAAAGACTTAGAATTGATACAGAAAAATTAAAAGATTCTGTCAGAGCCAATATTGGTAAATTAAATGGAGATCACTAATGGTAGGTTTTGTATTTGTATTATGCTTATTTATTAATGGTGAGTTAATTGAACATAGAATACAAGATAGTTTATCTACTTGCTTAAAGA
>Ga0208645_1002019_pt1 | contig 16706 bp, 22 predicted proteins | sample VirMetDEL_Sep_01_FD_184519 | JGI IMG/M metagenome (GOLD analysis project Ga0208645, IMG submission 184519) | Aqueous microbial communities from the Delaware River and Bay under freshwater to marine salinity gradient to study organic matter... | ecosystem: Environmental > Aquatic > Marine >... | reverse complement strand
AATATAACTTTCACGATGAGTTCACGATTAACGAGCATTATCTTGATTTGCCCGCAGGAGATTACTATGTTACGGTTAAGTATTACACCTATGATGGTTCTATGTGGAGTGGTCCCGAAACATGGGTCACGATGGAAAGCGAACCGACTTGTGTTACGGATTTAATTCACAAAGAGGCTGAATTGTATTTGATTGGCGGCAACGAATTAGAAGTCGCCATGATTATTCAATCCAACAATGACTGTGAAAGCGAAGTGGATTTCATGTTTAGCCTATATCACAACGACACTTACCAAAGCACCGTTGAATACGGAGTTTTGCCTTTGTTCACCGTTTCGGGAACGGGCGAATACCGAATCACGATGGCTCATAGCGATTGGAAAAACCTCGGAGAAGGTCTCTGGAATCTTGAAACCCGATTTTACACCGAATCCGATGGCGAAGTTTGTTGCATAATGACAAACAAGGTTGAAGTCAAGTCGGATTCTGAGTAATCTTTAAGTAGTCGTGCAACAGACCAAAGGTCATGGGCTATTATTCACTTGACCCACTCGGCAAGGGATTCTTCCGTATTGACCCAGCGGCTACGCTGCCGCCCGAGGCTCTGGCTTTTTACAGCGAAAATCAAGTTTTCCACAGCACCGCTGCCGTAGGCCAAGTTTCGTCCGAAATTGCCGAGCGTGTTGCTAAAGAAATCGCTCAAGAAGTCTCCGAAACAGTTTCAAAGAACATCGGTGAAACTGTCTCTAAGAGTGTAGCCGAGAAAACGGCGAAAGAAGTTATGCAACAAGCCTATAAGAATGTTCAAGAGCGAGCCATCGCTAAAAACGGTAAGGAACTCTCCGGCGGAGCCTTGCTTCAAGCCCTTCGCAAAGAAGCCAAAGAACTCTCCACCGAAACTTTGGAAACTGCTGCTAAGAAAACAACTGCTGATGTAGCCACAACCGCCGGTCGGAAAGCCGGTAAGTCCATTCCCGAAGGAGTTGAAAAAGCCGCTTTCAAATACACAGCCTTGGGAACTGGTGCTGTTGTTATCTACAATTGGGGAGACACTTTAGCCGAAGGGTTCATTGATGTTCTCGGAGATACGGCTGCGGCGGCTTTTGGAGGCAACTGTGAGCGAAGCAATTTTGAAGAAAACTATCCCGACGATAGCCCCGAACAAATTGATGCTCGTTTAGAAGAATGTCAGGACAAGGCTGCTAAAAATGTAATGATGTTGGGAGCCGCTGGAATTGGAGTTGTCGGATTGCTTGGATTTGCAGTTTTGAGCCGATTGATTCCTAAGCGAAAGTCGCCGTCTGAGCCAACGGAGGATTCCGAATGAGTTCCCGACCCTGCTGTATCTGTGGCGAAACCAAAACTGGTATGACTTATTCAATCCGAGCCTTTTGTTTTCCTTGCCGAAACTTAGCCATTGAATCCTATTTATCTGGACCGATGAAGGAGGCGTAGCCTTATGGCGAAACAATCTGGCTGGACTTATTCAGGCTCGGCTAATTTTAGCCCCACAGCGGGAGCCGGTAGCAGCAGCGACCGCACCAATCTCAAAACAGAAGTCAAAATTATTTCTTCTGACCGTCAAGGACGACGCTCCAAAGCAGTTTCCTCTAACGGATTCGGCACCGTGGAGTATTCCGGCGTGGAACGCCAAGACACAATAGAATGGTCGGTCCAAACGCTGTGCGATAACGACCCCATTAGTGACCGAGTGAACATCGTTCTCACTTACTATGACCCTTTTTACATCGGTCAATTATCTGACCAAATCATTCAGAATCTCTCAGATGATGAACTCGGTAATATCCTTGCTGGCGATGAATCTATCATTCAACAAAAAGTGGAATCGTCTATGGACATCGCCCGAGCCATTAAACAGATTTATTCTACTACGGTTATCACCGATACTTCCGAAGGCAAAGCCTCGGGAACCATCAAAATTGCTCCCGATTATCCCTTCGCAGATTATGTCCTTAACTTTCACTACGGCTATTCTTCTCGCAGCGAGCGTTCTGATTCTGCTAAGTCTAAGGAGTTTTTGTTAGAAACTGGAATCATGGTAGCCGAAATTACTGCCGTCGTGGTCGCCACCGTTTTGTCGGGTGGAACCGCCGCTATCATTCTCGGCACCGCTGGTGCCGTGCTGGGAGCCGCTGACCTTGCTTATGCGGCTTCTAACTATCTCTCCTCGGGATTCGGAGCCATTGATGAAAACCGTCAAGGTTGTTTGTTCCCGATTTTGGGTTTCAACCACAGTTATGTTTTTACTCTTGACGAACCCGTAATCTTAACGGATTCTGAAACCGGTGAAACTACCGAAACTTCAGCCAAAACTCAAAACATTGTCTCTCAGATTAGTCCCGCTTCAGCCTCAGTTATCGCTCAAGCCAGCACTTCAGGTGTTCCAACCGGCGCAGCCCTGCAAGTCGTCGCCGTGGGCGGATTAGTAGTCGCTGCTTTGTTGATTGCTCTCAAAGGACGAGCCTCGGAGGATGATGTCTGATGGCAGAACCTCTGACTTATCCGGGCACCGATGTAGCCATCAAAGTTCTTGGCACTAAAACTCGTTCTGCCGACCCCAAAACTCTTTGTGCTTCCGAACACTCTGTTGTTATTGGACTCACACCACCACGGCAGAAACCTCTGCCGTTTGAAACTTCTATCGTTGTAGCCTTTACTGCTCTTGATACCTCGGGTGCGGGATACATCGGTCAGATTTTAGACCCGATGGCTATTGCGGGAGGCATCAAGGTTTTCGTGACTGACCCTGAAAAGTATAATTCCACTATTGAAGCCGGTAAAGTGGGCGCAGCCCGAAAAATAGCAACTGGAACTACGGGTGAAAAAGTTGAAGGAGCAGCATTTATCGCCGTCGCTAATTCACCTCTCGCCAAAGGCTATCAAGCCGCCAGTAGTGGTCTCGGTTGGATAGGTAAGAAAACCGGTTGGTGGGCTGAGAACTTTCAGACCCGAAAGTTTGGAGCGACCGACTATTTCGGACAGCAATATCATTATGAAGACGCCTCGGCTCACAAACTTCGCATTCAGATTTTCAATACTCCGCCAGACGGCACTCGTCGTCAAGTGTATAACTCTGAACTCGCCGGTTCTTCAGATGATTCCCGAGGCTATGTTCTTCCCGCCTTCGGTTATTTCGCTATTGACGCACCCGGAAAGTGGGAAGTCTTTACCGAAAGTATTGCTTCTGGAACTTGCGGAACGCCTGCTCTCAAATACTCTCGGACTTTCACGGTTCCAGTTCCTCCGGCACCGCCCTCCGAAAATCTCGTTGATACCGACGGAGACGGTGTAGCCGAAACTCTCGTTTCCACTCAGAGTGCCGTAGGCTCTGCTACCTCTGCTACTTCTGTCCCCACCGTGGGTCTTGAAACCATTATTGGAGGCACGCTCCTGACCGGCGTATTCCTATACGCTTTGTTGCGTCGGTGAACTCATGCCTTTTGTTCCATCTCCCGACCGCCATTCTGTCCGAGTCTGTCCTTGTGCTGACGGCACTTTAGAAGGAAACTTTCGGGACTCTGAGGAACCTCCTCACATCCTGTGCGAAACTTGTGAACAAACTCATTACTGGTTCTGGCAACTTTGCTGGGACAGTTGGGAAGGCACTTATTGGAAAGAATGGGTTCTTCGTCTTCAACCCTAAACTTCGTTTAGTGAGAGAACCTTTAAGTATCGGAACTACTCCACAATTACTATGCCTATCATACAAATTAAGGATGAAGACCGATACCGTGTTGGGTCTCTAAATGAAGGAGCCTTAATTTACATCAACTCTTATACCAAAGCACTTCACAACAAGTTGGGTCTGGCTTATGGAAAGAATTGGTCAAAACTTTCCGCAAGGTGGAGACAGGATTTTTACATCTATGAAGGTCAGGGATATTTTTATGAACAAGTCCCGACCAATATGAAGGACGATTGGAAATTGCCACAACCCAAAGGAAGAGGATTTGCTTATGATGTCCACAGTCGTAAGGCTCAAAAAACAGAAATTATGAAAAATCTCAATTATTTCATAGAAAACTACGAAGTTGTTAGAATCTTTGACGACGACAGGGGTTGTTTAGACTTTGTTAAAAAGTGTCTGATGTCTCTGAAGGACAGTAAAAATCCAGCATACCTGAAACCGATTTATGTTCACTTTTTGGGAAGTGGCCTTGATGAGTCTTCATTGGGAATCAACGAAGAAGAAGCCCGATACATAGAACATTGGTGCGAAAGTATGAGTTATCAAGGATTCAACATTCATGTTTGGTATCATTATATGAAAACCCCTCAAATTATGGACTCTGAACAATTCTATGTGTTTAGAGACGGTTCTGGACCCTACCCGAAAAAGTTTGAACCTCGTTATTACTGAGAGAACCTTTAAGTAGGTCCGAAGCATTATGCGCCGCATGGAGTGTCCTGTGTGCCATTGGCCCCTCAAGCATCGGCTTCAATGGGTCACGCATGGTTATGCTTGTGCTATCTGGCGTTGTGAATCCTGTGAATCAGACATCACAGCGAAAACGCCCGAATCCAAGTTCCAAAACTTTATCCCTACTGAAGCCCAAGACCTCACAATTTCGGAACAAGAACAATGCCTCAGCATTCTTGCGGCTATCCGAGCCACTCTCGCTGATGCCCGACCTTCGGCTCTCAAGTCCCAACTGGAAGAGGTTTTGAACGATGGCGAGTAAGAAAAATCTCGTTCTCATTGACGCTGGTTGGTTCGTCGGACGCAACGCCCGTCATTGGTCGCCCCGTGGAGGCATGAGGCGAGCGCACACTCGTTGGATTGTCCGAAAGAAACCTCCGGAGCCGTATAAGTTCTATTATCGGTGTCGCAAAATCGTATTTAACGATTTCAAATATCTGGAGTATCGGATGCGAGAATTAAGCGTTCACCCGCAGTATAAGAACACCGATGTAGTCGTGTGCTACGACGGTATCGCTGGTCGTCAAAAGCGTGGTCTTTTACAGGATACTTACAAGGGTAATCGGGCTATCGTAGAAGATTCTGCGGAATACTCGGCTGAATCCTATGAAATCCGAGACTTAAGAGATGATTTCACTAAATGGAACATCAATCCTATGGTTCCTCGCACTCATTGGCGAGGAGTTTATCGGGCTGATGCGGAAGCCGACGACCTTATCGCTGAAATGGTCTCTGACGCTTTAGACAATCCCGACATCCGAAAAATTGTGGTCTTTTCTAAAGACTCGGATTTACACCAGATTCTTGATTGGCCTTCGCCCAGCGGTCAAGAACTCGTTCTCAGTCGGATTGAGTCCGAAGTCTCGGTCTCCGATGTGGAAACCACGACTGGCGTTTCTATTGACCGATACTCGGAATGGAAATCTATCTGCGGCGACACAACTGATAACATCCACGGTATTCCCTCCGTTGGACCCAAATCAGCCGCTGCCTTACTCAATGAACACGGTAGCCTCGCTGAGATTCCCGCTAATTTGCTGACCCGCTATCGGGTCTTGAAACCAAAGTTGTTAGCCCAACACCTCAAGAAGTTCCGAGAGTCCGAGGAACTTTCTATGTATCGGGTCAAAAAGGACTACGGCAACTGTTGGGAATCCTTGGAAAAATCTAAGAAGAATTACTTGACTTTTTCGGAGTATAACTCCATCCGTCCGGTAGTCGCTCCCGAATATGTTGAGTTCGTTGATTTTCGTCCATTGATTGAGTCAAACTTGAAACTGATTCGCCTACCTTTTGACGAGTCTTTGGGAGTTTCTTGGGCGTCGGAACCGTGGGACTTAACTCAAGCACCACTCCCAGACGAGCCAACTGCTCCGGCAACCACCGCTTCAGAATAGACACATGGTCGGGAGTAATCCCGATGTAATCATAAGTCTTTTGTTCGGCATAAAACTCTTCTTTGTTTTTCCGTCGTTTAGCGTATTTGTCTTGAGCATTTTTGACCCAATGACTTTTTCGTTTCATTTGTCGGGGACTATAACTGAGACCCCAATACTCAATAACAATCGGACGAACAACAGCCGGATAATCTCCCGGCATAATCACCCAATCAGGTTCAATTTTTCTTCCATTCATCCAGAATACCGGCTCATAAACATAATTGAGTTTCTGGCTAAACAACCAATCATCAATTCGGCATTCACTTTGACTCCGGACTTTGTGGCCCGCCTTGGTTTTCACCAAAGACGAACCGCTATTGCGGCCCTTCTTTGCCATGAGCAACATTTGTTGCTCCGACTACTTAATGACTCACCCATTTCGATTCAAGACCTACACAACATTTTAAGTAGTTGGACACTCTCAGATAGATTTATGCGACGGAGGATTTTGATTCCGATTGACCCCGAACCCGAGGTCTTTCCAGAACCGGTTCCTTCGGAACCTACTGCCTTGGGCATCCTTAATTGGGTTAGTTCTAATCAAATCCCCGCTGAAGTTGGTAGCGGCATCGTTATTGAAACTCGGACACCCATTAAAGAATCAGGTGTGCCGCTTTCGGAGTCATCTAAGTTTGGACCTTGGATTCCGGTTCCAGAACTTCGACAATATCCTTCTGACACTAAGTCTTTGCGAGAATTACAGGCCACTATTCATGGGTGGTTCAGTTCTCACGATATTCTCCTCCCCGGATTCCGAGAAAACCACGATTCCAGCGGGCCTTGGAAAGTTTATGAAGAAAACGGCATCAAATATGAACAATACGGAAGTTATCTCCGTTTCAAATATCCCTCGGTTGAGCCTTGGACTTCCAACGATGTTCGTCACATATCCGAAGAACTGCAATTTCTATTGGGGGTTTAATCATGCAACCTTTGGAAATCCTCAATTGGACTCAAGCCTCAATGCGATTCAAACTTAGCATCCGAGCCGACGGTTCTTTGACCGAGATTTATGGGATTTTTACCGATTTGGCTCAAACTCAAAATATGATTCGTGGAACTTTCGTTTCTAAAGGATACCTTGAAGTTGAATGGACTTTTGAAGCCTTAGAAAATGAACATTACTTGATGGGTAAAAGACCCCAAGCAAAGGAGGTTTTGATTTTGGCTCAAATTGAGATTTTGGACCAAGGAACTCAGCGTTCACTTGAAGTCTGGTTAGCAAATCATTCAAGCGACATGGACCCTGAAAACAACTATGGTTTTGAGGGCTTAGGCAGTTTGTTTAGTTAGAAAACATTAAGTAGTTGTGCAGCCAAAAGTTCTTTATGGTTGATGCACCCGATATTCTAAATTGGATTACCCAGCCTTCTGAACCCTCAGAATCTGAAACAGGTTTTTCAGACCTCGGTGTTATTGAAGTTCGTTGTTTTATTCAGCGAGGCGATACAGGGGTATTCTCTCCGATAGGTGGTTTTCTTCCGAACTCTCAGTTAGACCAAATCAAAGAAGACCTTTGGACATGGTATGACGACCTCGGATGGTCGCTCACCAAGCATGACAACGCCGGTAATATCAACGATTGGTGGAAAGTTACTATTCACGAAGGCGTCTCTAACAACATCTTTTTTGAACTCTATGGTGACCACCCCCATTTCGGCGGAACTTCGAAAGGAGTTGTAGCCACCCTTACCATTCGGCAAGCCAGCGATAATTCTTCCGGTATCATTGAAGGATTAAAAATGTCTTATAAGCCGCCGAGCCGAACAGGTGGACCACCACCTTCCATAACTTATCCACCGACAAAGCCCAAAAAATCTCCGGTTTTAGGTGAACCAATACTCCGAAGAAAGTTTCGTGAACTAACTGAGAAGTGATGAAGTTTTAAGTAGGTGAGGCTGCATAGCCCTGCTATGAAAGAGATTATCCTTGATGAAGAACGACTCTTAGAACTTCTGAGTCTAACTGGTCCGGGCGGCGTAATTGAACATCGTTATCTCTATCACCTTCTCAAGCAGTTGCATCTCATGGGCTACACATGGCGAGATGAATGGAAAGTAACGCTGTGCAACGGCGACCACGAACCCGAAATCTCAGAAGTTTATGCCGAATACTGCGATTTGTTGGCGGAAAACCAATCTGTATCCTTTAATGCTGAAACTGGAGAGATTAAACATGACCCTCGCACGCCCTGACCGAATCAATTGTCCCGCTTGTGGCAATCATCGTTCTTTGGTTTTGAAACCTCAGCACCGAATGTATGAATGCGGTTGTGGCTACGCTTACCGGCTTAAACCAACCACAACTTCATAACTCTGATTCTCAGAATAACTCTTGGCGAATCCTATGTCCCGACCTCATACATCGGTGCGATTCGCACGGCGAGCCGTTTCCGAATCCAACTGTGAAACTCCTATGTCGGCTACGATTGTCCGAGGAGGTCAAGTTTTGGCAGTAGGTCGCAATCAAAAAGGCTACCGAGGAACCAGTCTTCATGCTGAAATAGACGCTTTGCGACAACTTCGGCGTCAAAAGCGAGGTCCGGAAGGAACCGACATTCATGTGTTCCGATTTGGAGCCGAAGGCGAACTTCGCATGAGTAAGCCTTGCCGAGAATGTTTCGTGGCTCTGCGAGCCTCGGGAATATCCCGTGTGTTTTATCACGATTCCGAAGGTGTGCAACAAGTCATCAAGGTTGCTCAAGCCAACCCCGAAGATTTCTATGAAATCCAACGCACTTGGCATGAAGAACCCTAACTTTAAGTAAGTGCTGACCTATATTCAGATTATGTGTTCTGTTTATGTGGATTCCCACGAACACGGTTCCGTCCGAGCGATGGCCGAACTGATTCTTAATGCGGAAGTCCAACCTCTTTCAGAAGCCGATTTTTGGATTGAAGGAACTGGATTCGATAATCAACCAATTTCAGTCCGAGTAGAGCGTAAAACATGGAGCGATGCTTACGGTAGTTTCAATTCTAAGCGTCTGCAAGAACAAGTGTCCCGATTGATTACGGCCGCAGCCGAAAATCCCTCAGTTCGTCCGGTGCTACTTATTGAAGGTTCCAGCCGAGACATTTACGGCGTCAATGCTGACCGAATCCGAGCGTTGCAGCAACACCTCAACCGACTTTCCGTAGAATCACTTCCGGTCATTTACACCGAATCTATGGATGAAACTTTCCGGTATCTCAATTCCGTTATTGCCCGAGTCAAGGCTGGTGAGTTTGGTTCTCTGGTGCGACCAGTTACTGTTGTGAGTTCTACTCGCAACCGACACCATGCTCTCCTTGAACAAATCCCTAAAGTGGGTCGCACTACGGGTAAGAAAATCCATGAACATTACGCTAACTTAAGCGATTTCCTCGCTCGCTTTGCTGAAGAACCACCCGCCGGTATCAAAATCGGTGGAGCCGCCCATACTGCTATCCTCAACTTCATAACAGAGTCTTGGAATACTACATCCAGCGAAACCCTTGCTCGGAGGACTTGACCATGTTATCAGCCACCATTGATGTGCAACCCATCAAAACTTTGCTTTCCACGCTGGAGAAACTCTCCGAAGAAGCCATTTACATTTGGAGTCCTGAAGGACTTCGCATCCGAGTTATTTGCGCTCAAAAGTTCAAAATGGCTGATATTTGGTTGAAAGCCGAGGCATTCAGCGAGTATAACTGCACCGATACTCACAAATTGGGTGTCGTCAATGCCCGTCTAAAAGACATCGTAAAAACGCTAACTGCCAAAGATTCGGTATCGTTTAGTTATGACGGACCCAGCGGTTCTGAAAAGTTTGTTTTGGAAGCCAACGGACTTCGCCGTGTCGTCAAACTGCTTCGCTTGGAATACATGAATGAAGTCGCCACCATTCCGGAGTTCTCATATTCTTATTCTCTGACCACCAGTTCCAAAGACCTCCGAGACTATCTCAAAGCCCTCGGTAAAACCGTGGCTTTTGATTCCATTCTTCGTCGCACCGATGGTTCGTCTGAACTTCTCTGGCGCAGTAAAAACGATGATGAACCGATTGAATGGCGTCCCGACTTGTCGGACGAAGAACGAGACTTAACCGCCAGCGATATTTCATCCACCACATATACCACCGAAGAAGTTCTCTCGGCTATTGGAGCCACTTTGCGAAAACAACCCATCACGATTCAAGGAGGGCAAAATGTTCCTCTTCGTGCTGAATGGACTCCGTATGAAGGATTCCGAGTTATTGCTTTGGTCGCCAACCGAGAGTAGCCGAGTTCAGAGAACTCGCTCAGGAAGTGAAACTATGGAAACCAAACCCACGAATTATGAAGCCGCCAAGCGACTCGTCGCAGTTGGCGAAACCGTTACGGCAGAAGTCATGGTCGGCCGACTTATTGAATCTCGTCGGCGGGAAATCCCGACCAAAAGAAGTCTGTCGGCTAAGATGAAACAAGACCCCGACTTTACGGTTATCAAAACCAAGCGTGGTCCTACGGAGTTTCACAGAATCGCTTAACTGCGGGGTCTTGAAACTACATCGTAGTCCGAAAATAGACCGAAGCAAAGCATTAAGTAGTTGCACCAAATAAGACCAAATCTGCCCAAGAGGAATGACCTATGAAAAATCAAAATCGTTTTAGCCTATCAGAAAACTTCGTCAATAAATACCGCCGTCGCAAGGCTCCTTTTGGGTTCAACGGTCTGGGAGAATTGGTCTATAACCGCACTTACTCTCGCCTCAAAGACGACGGCAAAAACGAACAATGGTTTGAAACTGTGCAACGAGTTGTGGAAGGAACTTTCAATATGCAAAAGCGACACATTGAGGCACATGGTCTCGGTTGGAACGCATGGAAAGCCCAACATTCGGCTCAGGCTATGTATGACCGAATCTTCAACATGAAGTTCTTGCCTCCGGGTCGTGGTCTGTGGGCTATGGGAACTCCGATTACCGAGGAACGAGGTCTTTTCGCTGCGCTCAACAATTGTGCTTTCGTCAGCACCGAAAACATTTCCTCGGATTTCTCTAAGCCGTTCACTTTCTTGATGGATGCTTCTATGCTCGGCGTCGGTGTCGGTTTTGATACCAAGGGAGCCGGTAGTTTCATCATCAAAGGACCCTCCGAGACTCGCAAAAGCGAAACTTACACCATTCCTGATACCCGAGAAGGCTGGGTGGATTCCCTGCGTATGCTTTTGGAGAGTTATTCTCACGGCACCGGACGCATTGAGTTTGATTACTCGGCTATCCGAGAAGCCGGTGTTCCTATCAAGGGATTCGGTGGAGAATCCTCGGGTCCACAACCTCTCATTGACCTTCACTCCGATATTCGTCGCATTCTGGATGCTGAAACCGGCGCACCCGTTTCAATTACTTCTATCGTGGACATTATGAATCTCATTGGCAAGTGTGTTGTCGCTGGAAATGTCCGACGCACCGCTGAAATTGTGTTCGGTGAAGCCGACAACGATGAATACCTTGACCTCAAGAATTATGAAGTGAACCCTCATCGTGCTGAATACGGCTGGACTTCCAACAATTCCATTTTCGCTGAACTCGGCATGAACTATGAACCATCTGCCGAGCGAGTCCGACTCAACGGTGAACCCGGCTACGCTTGGTTGGAAAACATGAAGAACTTTGGTCGCATGGCTGATGCCCCTGATTTCAAAGACCACCGAGCGATGGGAGGCAATCCCTGTTTGGAACAAACGCTGGAATCTCACGAACTGTGTTGTCTGGTGGAAACTTTCCCGAACAACCACGATTCTCTGGACGATTACTTGGAAACTCTCAAGTATGCCTATCTGTATGCTAAGACCGTGACTCTCGGTCAGACCCATTGGCCCGAAACCAACCGAGTTATGCTTCGCAACCGCCGCATCGGTTGTTCCATGAGTGGTATCGCACAATTTGTGGCGAACCGAGGTGTGGGACAACTCCGAGAATGGATGGACATTGGCTACGGACACATTCAGAAACTTGACGCCAAGTATAGCGATTGGTTCGCTATCCCAAAGTCAATCAAGACAACCAGTATCAAACCATCTGGAACCGTCAGCCTGTTGGCCGGAGCCACGCCCGGAATCCACTTCCCTGAGTCTCGTTATTACATCCGAAGAATGCGAATTGGAATCCATTCTAACTTGTTGCCGGCACTCACGAAAGCCGGATACACCGTGGAACCTGCCTTCGGCAGCGAAGACACCACAATGGTCGTGGAAATCCCTGTGGATTTGGGAGAAGGAGTCCGAACTCTGGATGAGGTCTCCATGTGGGAACAATTGTCTATGGCGGCACTCGCCCAGCGATACTGGGCTGATAACCAAGTTTCATGCACCGTGACCTTTGACCCCGAAACCGAAGGCTCTCAAATTGCTTCCGCTTTGGACATTTTCCAATATCAACTCAAAGGTATTTCATTCCTTCCGAAACTCGATTTCGGTGCTTACCCGCAAATGCCTTACGAGAGCATTGATGCCGAGACTTATCACGACATGAAGTCGGGACTCGGCAAGTTGTCCTTTGGACGCATCAAAGGAGAAGAAGTCGTCATTGAACGCTTCTGCGACAACGATGTTTGCGAAATTGATTTCGTGGCTCCCGATGAAGCCTCAGAAATTGCTGAAGTTATTACTGAAGCCGTTTCACAAGCCACCGAAGAAGTTGTTGAGTCAGCCGAGTGATTGTTTATATGGGTGTTCAACCCTACAAGAAACTGGAGTCGTCCGAAGCGAGCCTCAACCGTTCTTCTTCTGGTTTCTGGTTTTTCCTCCTCCCGTTTCGGGCGGCTCCACCCACCTACGGGCTTGTGGGTTAGTTTGGCCTATACTTGACGGCTGGGGGCCGTTAGACCCAAGTTCAAATCTTGGCAAGCCCACCAATCTTTGATAAGGTAATCTTTAAGTATCAGAACAACGCCTGTATGCTTATGGCGGTCCATTTTGAAGCACAAAACCCTATTACGGGAGAGTCGCTTCCGCTAACTGGACAAGAAATAATTTATGGTTTCAATCTCAGCACCAGCGAAAAGTTTGAACAAACTTTGGCTTGGTTGTTAGACCAAATCAATGATGAAAGAATCAATGATGGCGAAGAATACTGGTATTTCTCACGCCAAATCCGAGACCTCGCATGGGATGAAATGAATGATGAAGGTTATTTTGATGCCGAAACTTATATGAATCCCATTACCGGCGACCCCAACTTTGTGTTAGTCACCGAAGACATCCGAGACGGCGAATATGAACGCCGTGAACACTTTGTTATCGACGCCGAATCCGAAGCCAAAATGACGGATAAAGAGATTTTGGAATGGCAATACGGCGAAGGCTCGGTGGACGAATATGATGTCGCCAACGCTGAGTTTTGGGTTCACGATGAACGAATCCACACTCTTGAGTTCCAACCTATCAGTCTCTCGGATGCGTTGGTTTTAGAACGACTCGGAGTTGCTTCTCGCAACTATCCTTACCAAGACCGAGAGGCCAAAAAAGCCGAAGGAGAAAGCCCTGACGGTTTTAACAAATCTCTCGTTGCTATTGACTTAGAATACGAAGATGCTCGATACAGCGATTATTTCATTGTTCACACTAACCAAATCTCTGGATTCTCAGAACAAGAACTCGTCAATTATTTTTACGATTTAGAAGAAGAAGATTGGACCGACGAAAATACTTTTGAACCGATGATGTCATACCCTACTGAAGTTCAATCAGTTATGGTTTCGAGTCTTACTCCCGAAGAAGAAAAAGTTCTGATAAAGTTTGGAATCTCAGGGCGTTATTGATTTAAGGAGATGATAATATGATTAACCGACACATTGAAACTGCCCTCGCTACTGCCCATGTTCGTGCTGAATCAGCCCGCCATTGGGCTTCTGAAACCGACCGACATTTGGCTTCTATGCTCAATCGTTCTCATACTTTGGTTGAGTTGCTTAACAAATTGTGAGGTATCACTATGTCATCTGAATCCGAAGAGTTCCGCCGAGACTTGTTAAATCTGGTGGATACTTTCGTAGCCGATACTGCCGAAGTCAAAGGCATGATGGTTCGACTTACTGACCAAATAGAATCTATGGAAGAAGACCTTGGCTACATGAACAAAGTTGTGCGAGACGGCAACGGAAGACCACCCATGATTACTCGCATGGAACTTCTGGAACAAAGACTCGCTCAAATTGAAAAAGCCGCTGACCGATGGTGGCAGGTCTGGGTCGCCGCCGTTCCGGGTGTCGTCGCTTTGATTTCAGGACTCATCCTCTGAGGTCTTGAAACCAATGTTTTAAGTATCAGAACATCCCAGTAATTCTTGAGGAATCAAGAATGCCGTATTCAGACCCCGCCAAAAAGCAGGCTTATCAACAATCCTATAATCGTCAGTATTACCGACGCAACAAGGTTCGCAAAAATCTTGTCAATAAAGCGGTCAATTCTAAACAAAACCTTCGGGCTAAGAAACGCCAATACATCTGGGACAATTTCGACAATAAATGCTGTCGGTGTGGTTTTGACGAAAACCTTCGGGTTGTTCCCCGAGACCCCAGCCGCCGAGCCGTTTGGACGGCCCGAGCCTCCGGTTCAGATACACCTCGTTACATTTTAGATTATTCTTGGGATTCTCTTAACGGCATTTTGCCGACGCTGGATTTGCTATGTGAAAATTGTCGCAATCCCAAAACTCCCAAAACTACGGCTGAGTTAGCCGAGAAACTTTCGGGTTTGGGTTCAACAGAGCCAAACTTGCCCCGAGGCTATGTTTTGGATGAAGACCTTGAGAACCTTTAAATATCAGACACAAAATAATGTTTGTTATGTTTGTTATTGAAGGACGAATCGGCGGTGAGTTAGTTTTTACCCGAACTACTCCAGCCTTACAAGGAATTGACGCCTTGATTAACGAAGGTTTGTCGGCTCTGCAAGCCGCTGATGCCGACGACAACGATTACATAGAAGTTCTTCGGTATTATCCGGAAGACCCCAGCGACAATGAACCCGAAGTAGTCGGTATCGTTTTTATCCGAGATGGATACATTACTGATTATACTGATGAATTAGACCTTGGAATCGACACTCCGGCTGAAATTATGGAGCGTAGTGAGATTCCTTCCTCAAAATCTGAGGAATCTGAATCTTATTGGGACCAAGCCACCGAGGAATTACTATGATAGGTTACTGTGATGTGTGTTATCAACAAATCCTTGTTGGTGAATCCACCGCTACTCATAACGGCAAGCCCATTCATCTTCGGTGTTCTCGCAACCGCCCCACTTTCCAAGCCCCGTGGAGTTTTTCGTCCCATGAAGCCGAGTCCACATCTGTCTCGCTACCCTCGCCAAACTCAACCGGCAAAGCCGATTGAGACGGGGACAACCTTTCCCCACATTTGCAGTTGCTTCGCAACATGAAATGTCCCCCTATCCGGAGGAGTAGCCTACTGGTTCTCTCCGAGAACAGGAGCGTCCAGAACTTTTAAGTAAGTGATTATTCTATGAACATTTATGTCTGACGATTATTGGAAACATTTTTTCTATAACTGGCCGAATACTGACGACCGATACAATCTGTATAATCCTAAAGCCTACACCCGACAGCCTTCTTTGCTCTCGCAAATTGCTGAAATCAACCGATTGTTGGCTCAATTGTTTTCCAACACTCTTTCTAAGAGCCACATTATTGAAGAAAAAGTGTCCCGAGATGACGGTCGCCTGCAACTGGATTTAACGGTGGAACGCCAAGGTCGCAAATATCGTGTCACCGTGGAAGAGATTCCGGAAGTAGAACCCGAAGACGACGACGATTCTTCCGGTAATACGGACTACTTTACTGATTGATTTACTCAACGAGTCCGAACCTTTAAGTAGTTGTTTAGTCCATCATAGGTTTAGAGGGAACAGCGGGTTCCCTATGAATAACCACATGGAAAACGATTACTATGAAGAGAAATACATTCAAAAACACGATGCTTACACTATTGACCGCCCTGATGCTCGCTATGAGCGCAGGTATCGGAGCCGCTGATGGTTCCGACCCGCTGGACCCATCTGACGGTGGAGCCGATTGGGACGGTGATGGTCTCACTAACGCCGAGGAGCAATCCCAAGGCACGAACATGAATAACGCCGATAGCGACGGAGACGGACTTCCCGATGGTTGGGAAGTTTCCAACGGTCTTAATCCTACCAACGGTGGCGACGGTAATGCCGACCCCGACGGTGATGGATTGACCAACGCTCAAGAGTATGCGAAGGGAACCAACCCTAACAACGCTGATACAGACGGAGACGGAAAATCTGACGCTACGGACCAATTCCCAACCGACCCCAATGACGGAGAATACTCTGACTCAGACGGCGACGGCATCCCTGATGCTTATGACCCCGACTTCCAAGAGTCCCAAGCCGGTAGCGGCGATGGCGGCACCGAAGGCGGTGGCGAATCCGAAGCAGGTGGACAAGGCCAAGGCCAAGGCCAAGGTCAAGGACAGGGACAAGGCCAAGGGCAGGGTCAGGGTCAGGGTCAAGGTCAGGGCCAAGGACAAGGACAAGGACAAGGGCAAGGCCAAGGTCAGGGTCAGGGTCAAGGTCAAGGACAAGGGCAGGGCCAAGGCCAAGGTCAAGGTCAAGGACAGGGACAAGGCCAAGGCCAAGGCCAAGGGCAAGGTCAGGGTCAAGGACAAGGACAACAGCAAGGTCAAGGTCAATCTGGACAACAAGGCCAGCAAGGACAACAAGGCCAGCAAGGTCAGCAAGGTCAGCAAGGCCAACAAGGACAGCAGGGCCAACAAGGACAGCAACAGCAAGGCCAACAAGGACAACAAGGCCAACAACAGGATAATGGTCAAGGCC
>Ga0208645_1002018_pt1 | contig 16712 bp, 5 predicted proteins | sample VirMetDEL_Sep_01_FD_184519 | JGI IMG/M metagenome (GOLD analysis project Ga0208645, IMG submission 184519) | Aqueous microbial communities from the Delaware River and Bay under freshwater to marine salinity gradient to study organic matter... | ecosystem: Environmental > Aquatic > Marine >... | reverse complement strand
TCTACACCGTCATCCTTGATGATAGTGGAGAGATGTGGCAGTTCACCCACAAAAACTTACGAGTCCGGCAAAATATTACTTTTGGAAGGGACTCTTCCCAAGAGGACTCTTCTCAAGAGGACCCTTCCCAAGAGGGCTCTTCCCCTTCTTGACCTTGTCTTGTAATCTATCTTCTATTTCTTTAGCTCTCTTCTTCCGATCGTAGTATGGGCTTCCTGGTCCGTACGTTCTGTTGTATAAGTCAGGATAGAACTCTTTCATTGATTTCTTGTCAGGTAGTGCATTACCACTTCCATCTTCTTTTGTAGGTCTGTATGACGGTGCTACACCTAGTATGTCATATATAGCATCTTCTTGCATTTCAGGGTCGCTACTGAAAGCATTAGCAATTCCTATTACAGGATCAAGCTGAGCACCAAGACCTATCTCAATTAAGGGTCTAATAGCAGCAGTAACATCTCCTTCTGATTCTTTCATTGATTTTTTAATCTTGAAGAATATGCTAGTGAATGGATTCACAACATCATTAGCAAATGCTCTCTCTCCTCTAGATGCACGAACAGCTGTTTCTATGCCACTACCAATTAATGGTATTTGGTACATAAGATTCAAGCCTATCAATGCATCTTGAATTTGTTGCATTACTGCTTCTTTATCCTCCTCATCATCGCTACCTAGTCTGAACATATTAGCAGCCATGATAAACAATGCATTGGCTAATCCTAAGTTCAATCCGACAGCTCTTATATCTTTTTGCTTAGGGGTTTTACCATTACTTACTTCTCGCATCATATTGGTCATTCCTTGGTGAACTTTGTTCATCTGTAAGAATGCTGTACTACCAAACATAGTAAATGCTTTAGTCAATTCATTTTGACTATTCTGCAATGGAATCTTATCAGCTCCTCTCCTAGACTGCTGAGTGGCGTTATAGTCATTGAATACTTCAGCTGCTTTCTTCGGATCCATACCGTTTTTGATATTTCTCTCGTAGTTAGCCATATAACCCATAACTCCAATAGCATCACCGAGTACGGTAGGATATGATGCACCTTTCTGTAGTGCTTGTATTGCTCTGTCTATATCACGATGACCTTTACCTAGTTTCTTGAATGTTCTAGAACCAGACTCAAGACCATAAACATCTCCTTGAATACCCAACTCCAAACGTCTTCTGAATGTAGGGCTAATCTCTTGTGCTTTATTTATGTACTTTGGAAGATTGCTAAGTATTCTAGCCATGTCAATTGTAAACATGATAGAATCTATAACTAAATTCTGTTTTGACTTAGCGTATCTATAGTCTTCAAAAGCATTGACAAAAGAAGATGCCTGTTTTGGTATCTGAACTAATTTAAATGATAACGCAAAAGAAGTAAACCTTCTCAATGCCTTATCCATAAATGTACTAGCTTGTTTTAATCCTGCCTCAGGAGATATGGTATGCATTATAGCAGTTCTAAGAGCAGGTCCTAGCCCTGTTTCGTTTAAGTATGTCTTGAATGCTTCAGACCTAAACAAATGAGACATAGCTCTTACACCAACAGCATGAGATTTATATCTCTCCATTTGATGTATATGAGCATCTAATACTTCTACGAATCCGGGTAAGTAATCAACCTCTAACTTAGTATCTGTACGTTCTTTTAATGCAGGTGAGTTTTCCGTGTTGAACACTCCAGTGAAATCACCAGTTGCTAGCATATTTGTAAGTGCCTCTGTACTTACACGCTTGACTGGAAAGTAATTCTCTACATAACCAAGATTCACATCGTTTACAGAAGAGTATACATTATTAACTGACTCATAGTATTGGTTGGACAAATAGTCTACTACCTTATCTACAAACTCAACACGCTTTTTACCTATATCATTTTTGATTTCATTGATGACATCATCAGAAATCCCCATGTCATTTAAATCTTCTCTAACATCTTTGTTTAGGCTTAGAGCGTATATTCTCATGGCTTGACTATCGCTAAGAGTGAAGCTCTTTCCATTGCTTCCTTTATAGGTTTTCTCTTTACCTGTGAACAACTTCATTATGCCATTGTAACCACCCTCAACTCCATCTATTGAGTTAGCAATCTCATCAAGTTTACCCATCTGCTCAACTACTCCAGCATTATAATCATCATCCATCTTATTTAGACGGTTATATATATTCTCTGTAAAGAAGTTACCACCAGCATCTATGATGTTTGTTATGGTTGCTACGTTGGCTAGTCTATTTACAAAGTACTGTCTGATGAAGCTACCAGTAGAAATATCTCTTTTTGCAGCCCACTTCTTAATACCGTCCCAAATCTTCAGCTTAGCAAATGATTTTCTTATTTCAGCTTTTATCTCATTTAATTCGGATTGTGTTTTTAAGTTGCCATTCTTATCAAATAAGATAGATGCCCTTCCTTTTATTTCTTTAGTGGCTCTATCAGCTAGCAACTGACCAGCCTGTGCACGAGCATATCTATTTGATTTTAGAATCGCTATTGATGCGGATCTAGCTGTTTTTAAATCTTCCAATAAGTTCTCTATGTCTTGAGTAGACATATCATTTATGTTGACGAACATATCATAAGCCAAGGCTCTACTTAGTAGTCTGGCTTCTTTCTGAGTCAATTCATCTCCTTTTCCTTTCGACTCCTTATCTATGGCATCATTTATTTCATCTTCTTTCTCTTCTAAATCTTTCGCAATCCTATTCAGTGCTTCTTCATCCTGCGTGATTGATGCTTCAACAATGTCACGTATTGCAGAAAAGAACGATTGGCCTTCAGCATCTAATCCTTTAGACCTTCTCTTACCACTAGGACTAATGGCTGCTTTTGCCTTTTTAGTTACTAGCGTAAGTATTTCTTTCATCAAAGACTTTTTACGTTGAGCCATTTTCTTATCAATCATGGTCATTACCTTATCGGTAACCGCAACATAATTATCCTTGTTCAGCTTAGTGACCATCGAAAGAACAGAGTTTATGTCAGCCTTACTATACTTTGAAGTTGGCATGAAGTTTCTGATTAAGTTCTTAAGCTTAACCTGCAACTCTCTCAACTCCTTTTCTCCAGCTTTTCTTTCCTTTAACCTCTCACGTATGTCTTTCATTAACTGATTTAACCGTACACCTGCTCTTGTATTTAGTGAACGATCGAAACCAATTGTCATCTGCATTTGAGTTGACTCATCTTGAGCCTGGAAAAGAGGATGATTTGTTAGTAGCTCAATACCCTTGGCTCTTACTTCAGCCATACTAGGATACTTCCCTTCTTTTTCAGTAAAAGCGAACTTGGATAGCTTAGCTCTAATCTCATTAAACATATCCAATGCTTGCTCATAAGTACCATCTATTTTATTAAACTGTGATGGCATAGGAGTATCAGGATCAATGAATACTCGGAGTGCTTGATCTATCTCTTTAATCTTATATCCTCTGCTTTTTAGTAGCTCTTTTATAGAAGCGTCATTATAACCAAGTGCTCGTCCTTGTCTTATAACCTCTTCCATCGTACCCTTTGGTGGAACAGAATCTTGAGGAGGTACAGCACTGGACATGTTATGCTGTATAGGATTTACAGGTCGAGGCTTCTTTATTTCAGATAGTCTTTTCTTTTTGGCTTTTATCTCCTTGTTTAACGCTGCTATATCTTCTTTATACCCCTCAACTAAAGATTTATGGTCATCTATGATATCTTGTAGTTCGCCTTTAGCTTCTTCTATCTTCTCTTCTTTAGCCTCTTCGCTTATCTTTTGTTTTTTAATCTTGGCAATCTTATCCTTTATCCTTTTGCTCTCTTCTATGAGATTACCTTTTTCAATCTTAATCTCTTCTTGTAGGTTCTCAACTTCAATCTCGTTATTTTCAATCTCGTCATTTAGAGAATCTACTTCTTTTTGAGCCTTAGGATCTAGCGTAACCTCTGGAGCCGCAATCATGTTCTTGATACGATTGTACTCCTCTTTGAGTTTCTTTATTGCCGCATCTTTTTGCTTTGGGGTCATGCCCTTTTGCGTATTTATCTTACGGCTTTCCTCCATGTATATCTCCTTGAGCTCTTCAATACTAGATGCATCGCTCATTTTCTTATCCTCCACTACTGCTTCAGGAGCAGGCTTTGGCTTCGGCTTCGGAGTAGGCTTCGGTTTCGGAGTAGTTTCTTCTGGTTTAGACCTCACCAAATATTCCGCATAAGCATCTGTATTGAAAATACCATCCAAAAACTCATTCATAGCAGAGAAGTCTTCTATCGGATTGAAGTTAGGATTGAGACTTTTTAAAACATTTACCAACTTTTTAAATTGGGCAGCTATGTCGAAGAAGAACTGATCAATGGCACTCTTTGGCTTTTCTTGACTGAACATATAGTTTGCAACTCTATCAGCAAACCATTCATCAAAACTTCTAAAATAGCTTTTATTTTTCTTGCTTTCGTATCCCTCACGTGTTATAGTAAATTGCTGAAATACTGATCGTGCTGCCTCTTCTACTTCCGCAGTAGACATTCCTCTCGTAGTGGCCATCCATTTACGCCACTCTCTCGATATTTCTTTCTTTACACTTTCAGGAGCACTGTCAAATGCAGTATATCTTAAAGCATGGCCAACTTCATGGGCAAGAACAACTAACCTATCTGTAGGAACTGCATTAAGCTTCCCAGATATCCTTTCATCATTTAGATAAATAATTAAAGATTTATTGTTATGTATATTTTTTAGGCTATTAAAGAATCCATAATCTTTAGTATCTTGTTTAAATGTTTTTATGGATCTGCCATCTAACCTCTCAGATATTTCTAACTCATTAAGAAGTTCATCATTATTTATATCCTTAGATGTCAAAAAAACCACATTAAAGTCTGATAATGATTCAAATGACTCAATCAAGAATACAAAGAAGTTTTTTAAATCTATGCTTACTGAATCTGATATGTATATGTTAGGCATATACTTCCCATCCTTATCTTTAGCTAATGCATTTTCTACATTTGATAGTTCATCATATTTTGTAGTTCGGCTTGGTCTAGCTTCAGGCTCTGCTTTAGTCTCTGCCTTAGGTTTCTTTGAAGACACTTCTTTAGCAGGTGCTTTCTCTATGATTGCTCCAGAAGCAATCCAACTCCCATTTTTTCTTGTTTTTAATTTTATCGTTACTTCAGCAACTTCTCCATAAGCCTCCTGGTCCATGTACTCTATAGTTACCTGATCCCCACTAATTGTTATTTTTGGTTCAGCGGCAGTGGTAATTTTATTTTTATCTATTACCTTAGTTAAAACTGCCATGTTTTTATCATGGTTGGGATTATCTGTATCATACTCAACCACCTCATCTTCTTCTAGAGTAACGTCAGGAGTAGCCTCTGTTTCTAGCTTTGGAGCAGGCTTAGGAGGGTTTTCCTTTAGGCTTTCTTTTAGTATAGCTATATCATTTTCATATATTTGGATACTGCTATCTGTATCGTCTTCCTTCTTTACAAATTCTAACATTTCCTCTGCTTGTTTCAAAGCAGCTACCCTAGGGTCTTCATTAAATTCTTTTTCATGTCGATATCTATCACCATCTTTTTCCCTAGATTCATATTCCTCAAATAAAAGAATTTGTAACTCTACCCTTTGTTTTCTAGCTTTTTTTATATCTTCAATTTCTTTTCTCTTTTCCTCAACCTTTTTCTTTGCATCATTAAATTCTTTTATAGCTGCATCTACGTCTTCGGAACTAGCTTGTCCAATTCTACGTTGAGCTCTAGTAGCTTCAAATTGAAGATTATACAATTCTCGCTCTTTTGCCTCTATATCTTTTCCTATCTGCTGTGCTTCTTCTGCTGTTTCAGGCTTAATCCCAAGTCTTTCTTCAATTTGTGAATTTATCCTTTCTTCTCTTTTCCTGTCTTCCTCCATCAATTCCTCCATTCTTAATTCTCTATCCGTTTTTGTTTCAGGTGCAGGAGCAGGTGCAGGTGCAGGTGCAGGTTCAGGTTTAGGTGTGGTTTCCCCTTCTATAGTAGCCTCTAATTCTTTGGCTTCTGCCTTCGCCTTTGCTTCTATAGTTCTTTTTAATAATCCTATCTTCCCTCTTATACCACTTATATCTTGCGGAAGTGCTTTTTCACCTAGTTTGATTTGATTATCTAGCTCAGACTGTAACTCATTTATACTGTACCCTTCGACATTATCAAAATCAAAAGTCTCAGCTGGTTCGGTAACCTCTTCTTCAGTTACCTCCTCTTCCACTACTTCTTCTTCAGTTTCTTCGGTAGCGACTTCAGATTTTGTTTCGGGTACTCTTTCCTCCACTTCTTTGCTAACTGTGGTTTCTGGCTGTACAGGAACCTCATCTGTGCTTTGCTCTTGAACGGCATCTGATAATTTTTCTAATTGTTGGTTTATATCTTGTATTTTGTTTCTCTGCTTTTTAGTCAGAGATTCATCCTTCCCTTTTATAGCGGCTTCTATATTCTCTTTCTCGGCTAATAAGTCCATTGCTTTTTTCTGATCGGCCAATGATAGACCATCAGGGACTTTGCCCATTAAGCTTCTAGCTCTTCTATATTCATTCAGAGTTTCTTTTGCTTGCTCTACGGTTATCTTATCTGAATTTATTTGGTTTTTTAAGTCAGTAACAAATGCTGATTCAGCCTTTTCATCAACGGCTAATGCCTTGAATAGTTTGAATTTACTATCGCTCATACCTTCAAAGCCAGGCTTTTTAACTGCGGCAGCTACTCCAGGCATTGTTCCCATTATGAAACCACCAACAGCCTCTTGGGCTCCTGAGTAAAGAACATCTTTATAAAATTGCCCATCCCTCCAAGTGGACAGTGGCTCTCCATCAGGACCTACGAATAAATTACGATCCTTAATATCATTATATGCATTCTTGATGATGTTTTCTGAAGCTTGTTGAGCAGCACCTGTTTCAAATTCAGCAAGTGCAGCACCTCCAGTTGTAAGCAATCCTCTTCCAATCATGCTTTTAACTTCAGTACGGACTAAATCTCCAAATGTTTTTGCAGTAGTATTTGTAGTGGCCTTCCCTAATGCTTTCATGATTATCCTGTTCATTAGACCAGAATTCTTCATAACACTTCTAAGACCAAACTCCTCCAAAACAGCACCTACAGCCCCTATAGAAGATTTTATAAGTAATTTTTCATTTTCTGATACATCTTTAAATGCAGGATTATTGGCCATCTCTTCATCTACAAAATCAGATGTTAAAAGAAACATTTGAGCAACCCTTACCCCAGATCCTCCTGGACCACCAAGCATTGTTGGCATAGATTCTATCAATCCGGCAACAGCACCACCAAAAAATCCTTCTTTGAATTTTCTCTCGTACTCTTCAGATACATCAACTCCTAGTATTTCCTTTGGTGTTCTTCTAGCTAAATCTATAGTTCCCCAATCATACTTTGTCTGTTTCTTTATATCGTCCTTTATTGCGGCATTTAGTTTATCTAACTTATTACCTAATGCTGCTCTTAATTGTTCTTGATTGAATTCGAGGTCATCTCTAACTAGGATTTCTATATCATCATAGAGTCCCATTTCTTTGGCTTTTTTAATAACCCTCTCCTTGTAGTCTACATTTTTACTTACATCGCTAAATTCAATTACAGCATCTAAAGCAAGAGATACAGCACCTGATACTTTTCTTCCTACACCACTCCACCAAGAGTTGTATAGTACACCAGCCGCACTACCGTCTTTTTCTTTGTACTCAGCATATCTGCCAACAGCTCTATTGAGCTCTTTCTTTCTCTCCTCAAAGTTAGCCGCTTCGTTCTGTAGCAATTCAGATTCTTTAACAAGTCTTTCCTCTTGTTTCTGCAACTCCATTACATTCTTTTGGAATGCTTCATCTCTTTGAGATGTAGGTACAGCTCTTAGCTTTTCTACTTCCTTGTCAAACCAATACTTTTCTTGAGCGTATGATAAGAACTTTTTATTTAGTTCATCTTCTTTTTTAGCTATTTGAGTTATGCCTTCTTCAGCTTGTTTTTTATTGGCTAAAATACCACCTTCTTTTCTGTATCTCTCTTCTATGGATACAGATGCATTTTTATCTTGAGCATTTTCAGATATGAACGAGCGTAAGCTTTCAGCTTCTCCTTCTGCGCCAAAGTATGGATCGAAATTAAACTCTTTCTTTTTGCCGTTAGGAGCCGTAACAGTGATGGCATCACCAAATATACTTGACTCCTCAAACTTGAAACCTAAAGGACTAAATAAATAGTCTAATTTTCGCTTTGCAGGCTCCTCAGTGTCGTTTATTAAATCAGCATTTATTTGAGATAATGCCTTATTAAAATCAGTTTCTTTTGGTATCTCTACCAAAGGAGTTACTAACGGAGTAGATAATGCTTCTTCTAAACCTCGTTTATCAGGCGTTTGAGATACCGATGAAGACTCTTCCAATGACGAAACCAATTCGCCATCTTTTCTTTGGTCCTCTGCGCTTGCCTGAATAGGTACTTGATACTCTTTTGCTTCTTGCCAATTGATTTGTCCTTTTTTTTTACCAAACTCAGGGAACTTACTTATCAGTTCATCCTCAGTAGCATACTTACCACTATTCGATGTAGCTACGAAGTCTCTTAAAACTTGTACGTCATACCCTTGTAATTCAGGGAACTTAGACATCAATTCTTCTTCAGTAGCATACTTACCACTATTTGATGTGGCTACGAAGTCTCTTAGTGATTGTAATAATTTTTCGTCCATTATCTTGTATTTCCTCCTTGCATTGTGGTTTTAGATGCAGATCCACTTGACCCCCCTACCGCTTCTCTTAAGGCACTTCCTTTACCAAAGTTTTCAATTATTTTTTCTATTTGCGTAATAGCAGAAGCAACCTCAGAAGGCCAATCAATATTCATTTTTATCTCTTGAGGCCCTTTTTCCGTATTATATGTAAATATTATTGTATCGGCCTTTCCAGTCATACCGCGACTTACATTTGGGGTTACTTTAATTCCATATTCAGCTAAGGCATTATTTAATCTTTCTGCTGTTCCTACAGCATCATCTTGTTGGACTAAATTAGGCAAGTTTATATTAGATACTACTCTAGCGGCAGCTTCAGCTCTATCTAACTCACCAGCTCTTTTAACACTAGCTGCTTTTCCCCAATTACCTGTCATAGGTTTTTTGTAGTAATTACCCATTTTAGTATCAGCCTCAGACCCCTCAAGACCATGAAGTGATTTACCAGCGGCAACCCAATCTCTAGTTGAATCAGGTATTTCAACTGTTAGATTTGCTCTATCATCACTATAGATAAATGTTATATTTTCACCGTCAGACACTATATCAATAAGACCATCCTTAGCCCCATCGGCTAGTAAAGCAGCCTTTGCTGTAGCTTTCTCTTGATCTGTACCCGTACCAAATTTCATCCAATTCTCTAAAGTTGAAAATTGCTTTTCTTTACCTTTTCTTGCCGCTATTTCTGCCGTACTTTTTTCACGAGGTCTTGGAGTAGGCTCTTCTCTTACTGTCGTTACTTTTGTCTCTTGGTCAATACCATTTCTGATTCTATTCTTTAAAATCTCCTTGGCATCTTCCTCTTGCTCCTTCTTGAACTTCGGAAGTAAAGCACCATTGGACTGTTGATCCATAAGGATAAGCTTACCTGTCTTATCATTCTCAAAAGCCTCTCTATCAAATGTAACTTGGTAGTCTTTTTCTGAACTATCTCTCAGTATAGATAGCTTACTAAAGTCATTACTAAGTATTGACCCAATAGCATTATTCTCCCACTTGGTATAATCGCCTATTAGCTTTTTATCTTCAGCAGTTAAATCATCTCTATTCCTAGCGTCAATTACGCTTTTTACAGTAAATAAACCTCTAGCACCCTTTACTCTTGATATTTCAGTTCTAGTAGCCTGACCTAAAGTCTTAATGGTTTCGTCTACACCAGTGTTGATGTCGTATTTCTTGACATCCATCTTGACTCTGTTTCTTAAACTTGCTACAGATACGAAATTACCATCCATCTCATACACACCATCCTTGTTCATCTTCTTAGTAGCTAGATTAACATTGAATGTAGTAGGGTTAATGTATGCTTCTGAAGTGGTCAAATTAGCTAGACCCTCAATCTCACCCATCATATCAACAGTAGCACCTGAAGTAGCACCTTCTTGGTATTCTTTCATTTTTCTAGAATACTCTTCTTGGTATTCTTTCATCAATGTAAAAATACTAGTTGTGCCATCTTCTAAGTTCTGTCTACCTATAGCGTAGTCACGCAAACTCAATTGACCGCTTTTTAATAAACGGTCTTGCAATAATCTAGCCTCTTGAGCATTGTAAGCATAGTTAAGTACCCACTCGCTTCCATTCTTGTATTCACCAGTAGGAGCGTTATTTAATCTCTCACCATATTCCCTACTAGCTTTATCGATAGCATCTTTCTTCTGCTGTCGTAACTCGGCTTCTTTATAAAGAGTATCGGATAGATTCTTCCCTATCTCGGCCCAGTTTATTTGGTCAGCCGTCTGCCTTTCTGCGTAACTTATATATGAAGCCATAACTTATTAATAAGGGAAAATTTCAAAAGGGTTTGTACTTTGACTTAAAATGTCTTGATCAGGCTTAACTCCTAATCCTCCTTGAGTTTGTAATGATTGTAATAATAACTCACCTCTTTTAGAGTCTTCACGTAAGAAAGTTTTAAATTGCTCTGGAGTCATGCTTTTTGTTGCCTCTAAACCAGGTGTAACTGCTGCAACCTTTTGAACATCGCTAACTCCTGTTTCACTAGCAAAGTCAAATGCTTTTTGAGCAGCTCTATCTCCTCTTGTTTCCATATATAATGGAACTTGAGCAGCTATCTGACCTGCGGCACTTATTGCCCCTTGGAATCCTTCTTGCATAGCTTTCTTACCAGCTACTGCTGCATCTCTAGCAGCTAGTTGAGCTCCACTTAATTTTTCAAGCTCTAATCCCATACCAATATCAGCAAGTCTTCCCTCCTCTTGACGCTCACGTAAAATATTTTGAGTCATCTCTTGACCCATAGCTGAACGAACTTGTCCCTGTGCAGCTCTTTGTTGCTCAAGTACACGACCCGTTACTGCTGATAGACCACGATCACTCTCTCTACCTGCCTCAAGAGCTTGAGCCCCTGTAGATAGTAAAGCTTCACGTTGCAATTCATATGGTTCTTTTTGGATATCCAAACCTGCCATTGTATTTTTAGTAAGACGCTTTCTAGCATCGGCTTCTGCCTTTGCCGCCTCAGATAAAGCTCTCTTTTCCAAACGGCTTTGTTTTGCCGCTTGTCTGAAGCTTAAACCTGTTGTTGTTAATGTACTAGCTATTCCTACTACTGCTGCTGTTGTTGCTGCCATATTATAGTTTTTTAATCATTTCAGTTGTGTAAGTATCTGCCTGAGAGTACCCCAAGCGTTTGTAAGCCTCAACCAAGCCTTTATGCTTGATTAATGCATATACATATTTAGACCCACTATTCTTACAAACTAATGTGAGCCCCTCCAAAAGCAAATCAATCGCTTGCTTTCTCTGTGGTTTCTTTCTGTATGTCTTGCTAGATATTATCCAATCAACCCAAGAAACTCTTGAATTTGTAAGGTACATATATCCAGCACATATTGGTGTATCATCTTCATCACATACCATGAACCCCCCACGACCATCATCCGGCAAGAACTCTTTTGACGGAGCATCCCAGCCCCAATCGTTCCACCAACCCACTAAGATTTCATCATAATCGGTTTCATCTAATGGTCTTAAGTACAAATCCATGTTGTACAAAGATATTAAATTTTACGGATAGCTCTTCATCACTTCAGACTCAATGGTAAATAGCTCTATTGGGCTCGTGTTATCATTCTCAATATCAAACACACAATAGTGACCTAAAACACCATGAGACTCAGCAACTGAGTTCTTTATATAAAGTAGATAAGGATCGTTTATACCTGGGACAGTACCAGGTGGAGTAGCGTCTACTACAATATTATTTATGCCCCCTCTAAGGTTTACGTTTATCTCTGTAACCTCACCAAATAAAATAGGTGTGTCGTAGTCAGGTGGTAGAGAGAAGTAAAGCGTATCCCCTACAGATAAAATAGAACCTATACTTACTAATGGATTGATAGAAAAATCAACCACTGTCGCATTAGCAGGACCAGATATATTTATTGACCTACCAATACCATTTAAAGAACGCAATGGATACTCGTCAGGGTCAGCAGGCGTACTACCAGAGTTTCTAACGAATGCGAAGTATGCACCCTCTTTCTTCTCAAACCACTCTTTGTTTATGAACCCTGTGGTTTGGATGTCCGTTTGTAGGGTAGCATCCCAAGAGTCATCTCCCTCTATATTTAAAGTTTTGAATAGTTTATTCTCTAACGGTGATTGGTTTATTACACTAGTAATTTTAGATGTATACTGAACGCCATAGAAGTTGTTTCTAGTCTCGTTCACGTTATGCCTCCAAAGGTTGCCTCCCTTGAACGTATAAAAGTAATTATTCATCCCAATCATCCAATCGGGCTCGTAGGAGTAGAAGGATACCCACCCTTGTACTCCGTCATCATATGTAAGTGTATAATTCGCCATTATTTATTTCTTAAGGACAGTTAGTCCAAGTAATTGAGAACAACCCTGTTCTTGGTATACTCGGATCCATTAGTGATTGAAAGTTTATTGAATAACCAGGAGGTAATGTAATATTGAATGGTGTGCCACTACCACAAGCATAGTATGTAAATGTATGGCTTACCGTATCGTTATTTACCGCCTGATATTGGCCACAACCTTGTGAACAATCAGTTATTGCTAATAATCCATTAATTGTATCGTTTATGACAGGAGCAGTAACCAATGCGATAACTTCCCAAGTACAAGTTGGCTCTCCAACAGTATCTACGAAGTCACCAACGACTATACCGCTACCTGCGTAATCAGCGTATATCTCAGTACCATCACCACATCTGCGTAGTTTATAATCGGATCCTGTAACGCAAGCACCAGTTTGAATGACTATTCCATTCTCAACTTGGAACCAATCATCACCTGATAGCATTCCAGGAGCTCTATAGAATCCATTAGCTAAAGGATTGACACCATTCTCATCTGAGAATACAAAGTCAAACAGACCTAATATACCTGCTGCTCCATTTACATGGTAGTAGTATATGTCTTGGTCTATAGATGCCTCACAAGCTAAGGATGCGTTAGCATAACCCAAGCTGCCATTTCCAGAAGATAATACCGCAGGGCAGTAAACATTCACATCCGTAGATGAGAAAGAACCACAAAGCTGAACCATATTAACCCTTATTTGGTCAATTGATGCAGATGTCTTAGGTATAATCATGTAGAACTTAGCAGGAGATTGAGTCGTTAACTCTAATTGGTCACTCTGAACAGTTATTATCTCTAATAAAGTATCAGTAACAAATGTAGCTCCATCGTATCTGTATTTGTTTACAGCAGCGTGTGGACTATTTGCTACCAATCCGCAATCAAGTGAACTTGACCCTATCCATGTAGATAGGTTAGCATCACCTTGCAAGAATCCATATACAGGAGAACTACCTCCATTATAAACTATTCCATTGTACTCCGCATTAACACCTACAGGGTAAGCATTTGGCGTAGGCAGAGTGAACTCTACAACTACAGCACCATTACTAGACCCTAAGTCAATATCCATCGTAAACACACCATCACCAGAAGCTGTTATGTTTCCTGTATTACATGGGTGTGCGCATGATGGGCAAGTTTGTTGTGGTTGTAATATACCACTGATAAGCTCTCTTACTATAGAACCATCAGAGTAATAACCATCAGCAGCAAAAGTACTTAAGCTAGCATCTGTGTATATTGACGTTGAAGAACCCAATGACGATCCATCAACTACATATCCCGTACTAGATGGGCAGTTACAACAAACATCTTCTGCGCTAGTGGCTGAGTAACATAAGAACAAGTCAGATGCGTTTCTTAAATCCCATATCAAATACAAGTAATCACCTGTACTACCAGAGTTGAACTCAGAGTAGCTTGCAAATGGCAAAGGTGAAGTTACAGGAGTTGGTATAGATGACGCAGAAATAAGAGATAATATATCCGCTGAATTATTATCATAAAGCGTATTACTCCTTAAGTATCTAAACAAGTCATTAGTAGGATTCCAAATATAACTATCAGTAGCCCACTTATGAGCACCTATTGTAACAGTACTATTATCTGTAGGTATAGCCGCACTTCCTTTTGGACCACTAACTCTATTGTATCTAGTTACTAATGGTCTATCTGTGCCTGTAGCAAATGTAACACCTGCAAATGTAGTAGGGCTTACATAAGTACCATCTTCATAGTAATACTCAGTATGCATTGTTTCTCCTGACTCCCATTCATTTGTTACCACTACCTGTATAACATCAATGGTTTGAGCAGTAGGACACTGTACGTTTATTGACAACACTACAGGGCCTGTTGACGTTATACTCAAGTCAACTTGCTCTACAGCAACTTTATCTTTATCTACACTCAAAGTACCACTAGTAGATGTAAGACCTGTATTTACAGTAGTCCCATCGTATGTAGCACTCACGTCAAACTGTACTCCTGGGTTGATACTTACAACCTCATAAGTAATATCTGACGTACCAACTGCATCGTCCAAGTTTACACAGTACCCAATAGTTTCACCTGATGGATTTAAGAAACTTAATGTCTTCCTTATATTACAATCTATGCAATTATCTAAAATTGGTATCGCTCTTTCATTAGACACCAACACATATTCAGTCATGTAAGGATCGTATCCTCCAAGTTTCTGAGTATCGAATGACTCAATAAATGTATCTCTAAACCAACTACGCATACCCTGCTCGGATATCACTTTCAGTTGGTCATTTGATGCTGAGTTCCCTCTTAATTGGATTACAGCACCTCTCTTAACGTCAGTGAAGAACCTATCGTATCCCCAATTCACATAACTCTCAGGGTTAAAACTTATACCGTACTTTTCTGTTCTTGCTATCTGCGTACCCAATACCTCAGGTATTGATGTGATAGCACCACCTGCGGCAGCATCTGATAATAGATTCTTGCCGGATAGTACGTAAGATATTTTATCCTCCTGAAGTGTAAGGACATCGGTCTCACGACCGTCAAGTACGTATATAGCCCCAAAGGAGTCTTCTAAGGCCTTGAAATTAAGCAGCCCTAGGTTGAACTCATTAAGCTTGTTTACGTTCGATTCATCGTTAAATATGCCACTATACGTAATATCTGCGTATCTCTCAGCTCTCTTGTAATCTTGAGAAGCGACAGCCGTTACTTTATTACCCAATAATAATGGCTTACCTACGATAGAGTCACGTACCTTGTAGCTCTCTACCCCGTTACCAAATGAGAAGCAATTAAAGAACTCAGTATCGACAATAGCAGATTGAGTAGCTGTTTGGTTTTGTACGTTTCCTTCATGGAATCCATTTGTTATAGGGAACGACAAATGGTTTTCATAGAACAAATCAGGCTGAGCTTCTTGAGGCTCAGTCTCAAATACCATAGTAGTATCTGCACGGAACACCGTAATATTAGCACTGATATGAGATGATCTATTATTTTTAGATACATATCCATTACAGCTTCTTGTGCCCCTAATTAATAATTGTAACTTATTTGTAGCGGTATCTCTGTAAAATCTAAAATAGTTAATACATAAAGATTGGCTAATATCTCCATCATCTGATGCTAGTGTTTCAATATATTGGTTGCTAATATCGCAAGCACTACTACTAGCCCCAACAGTTTGACTTCCGCTATTAAGCAACTCTTCTACATTGTCACCATCCCACCAATCTTTGAAGTTACTATAATCTCCAGAAGAAATTAAATCAAGATTCAAATCATATATTCTTCTCTCACACTGATTATTACCATCTCCTGAACCCCAACGCCTAAATCTAAAGTTCATCTCAATACGACTTCCAGCAGGTATGTTATAATCTACGAAATTTGAACCATCTTTTATATTTACTGTATATTTTAGTAATGCAAATTCGTTTGTATCCTCTTGAGTTACTTCTTTCTTGCCTAGGCCAATTATAGATTGGTCATCACGAACAGTAGAGAACTCATTGGCATTTATCTTCATGTAGACACCAGCAGGGACTGTAACATTACCACTACCAACTGTACTAGGAACATCTATAAAGTCTTCAGCTTGAGCTTCTTTCTCTAATACGGTAGCATATAGGCAATTACGTGTAGCACCTCCTGTATCAGCCTTAACAATCAATCTATCTCCCGTCTGAACTTTCTGAGCATTCTCTCCTTCTAATAAGAAGTAAGTAGAATTTGAGTCAGGATCAGCAAAGAATATAGAACTGTATATGGTTTCGTAATTCTCACGATCAGGCTTGATTACAAACTTATATCTAGTTGCCCATGATGGAGGAACTTGTGTAGGTGGTATAGTTACTTGTATTTTATTTTGTAAAGATGATGCACTACAAGGAACGTGAATATTGTTTTGCTCACTAACCAAAGCAGTTGTAGAACGATTGAATTCATCCATGTACACAATACCAATCTCATATCCTCTATTACTATGTAGGCTAGTAGGATTGGCAACTTCAGTAAATGATGCATCTATAAAGTTTACAGAGTAATACTCATAAGCATCAGCTCCACCACCACCTGAATTGTCTACGTATTTAACAGCT
>Ga0208645_1002011_pt1 | contig 16738 bp, 22 predicted proteins | sample VirMetDEL_Sep_01_FD_184519 | JGI IMG/M metagenome (GOLD analysis project Ga0208645, IMG submission 184519) | Aqueous microbial communities from the Delaware River and Bay under freshwater to marine salinity gradient to study organic matter... | ecosystem: Environmental > Aquatic > Marine >... | reverse complement strand
TACCGGAACCTAGTGTCACCCATAATCCAATCAATAGCCAAAGCATACCTGAGCCGAGGCAAAATTTAACTAAACTGGAGATTTCTCAAATGAATATCACAAGTATTTTAAAGTTTGAAGAAGGCTTTCGAGCCAAACCTTACCTATGTTCTAATGGTTACGTGACCATCGGCTATGGTACTAAGTTGCACAAAGATCGTATGCTTGACCCTAACGATTTTGAATTGGTAGTGAACGAAACTGCTGCTGCTGAGATGCTTAACATTAAAGTAGAAGAAGTTCGTAAGCAACTGTTGGACTCAGATCAAGGCGAGGTCTTCGCAAGACTAAGCCAAGCTCGCCAAGACGTTCTAGTATCTATGGCGTATCAAATGGGTGTGCATGGTTTGTTGAAGTTTAAGAAAACTTGGGCGCATCTGGACTTTAACAGTTTTGAAGCGGCTGCCACTGAAATGTTGGACTCTAAGTGGGCGCGTAGTGACTCGCCAGCAAGGGCGCGACGCCACGCGGAAGCCATGAAAGAAAACAGTTTAAGCTCATATAATTAAGGGGTAAACTGTGTCCTTGCCCTCAACAACCGACGAGTTAATCGAAGCATGTGTCAAATATATTGAAGACAAAGATTGTTCATATCTCGCAAAAGAAGGCTATATTGTCTATTTTGCGAGTAGTACAGGCCGAAAGTCAGATTATGTATGGCACAAACTAAAAGTGTCTGAGGTGCTACGTATTATACGTGCTATGCGCCTAACAGCAAACATGGCTAGAAAACTTGACGAGCATCACCTTATTTCAGCTTTTCAAGAGTTGGGTAAGGTGTATGAATACGGTGTGAAGTCTCGCCATGTTACTGTACCAGAAGTATTTAACTACTCTGCACACTCAGAAATGAGTCTCGGAGATCAGGCAATGAGTATGCTTGTGGAAGTACTTCTTGTTAATGGAATTACAGCCGTATTGATAAAAGATGTATCGGCAATATTTCATGGTATTGATAGCAAACTTATTCTAAAACTTTCTACCACAGATATTAGAGAGCTACTTTATAAGCATTTTGAAATTGCAGGCTTTGTGATTAAGACTGGCTCACGTAGACCTTTAATTGATGGGAAGAAACAACCAGCAATTATGATGCCCAATACTAAACCATCAGAAGTAAGTAATATTACTCCAGACGCCCAAGCAAAGATTATAGCTAAAATTTATGGAGAACTTGTATGATTAACAAGAAACCAAAAATTGAAGTAGGTACTGTATTACTATGCACCAAAGCCCCAACTAGCTATGAAGGCTACTATACAAAAGGGAAAGAGTACACAGTTGAAGCAGTCAGAAGAACTTACATTAATGGGTTCGCCCAAACTGTGTATGACGTAAGGTCAGGAACAGATCGAATTGATGAGTGGTCAGAAGAATTACTATCTCACTATTGCTTTAATAGAAGTAGTAAAAGCCCTATCCACTTCAAAATCAAAACCTATGGGCCGAAGAAGTCTTTTGGTAATGGTGTATTTGCATTAGGCTTAATCACATTAGGTCTTATTTGTGATACATTAGTTAGACACTTATTAGGATAAGTTATGGCAAAGTCAGCATGTATAGAAAAACTATGCTGTCCTGACTGTCAAACACAACCCAACACTCACTTGCAAACTTACCTGAATGTAGACGAAGCTCTTGGTATAGAGTGGTACACTTCATTCTGTCATGGTGAGTGCTGGGAGAACAAAGGCGACCCTTATGCTGGGAACAAAGCTCCAGAAAAGAAAGTCAAGTCCGATGCAGAGCTTCGAGAGGAGACTGAGGACGTTAGGTTGTGTAAGCTATTTAACCCTAAAGGCGGATACCGAGGCATACCTGCCAAGCATTACAAGAGCTTTAGTGTTAGACTATTGCTCAGTGAGTATGATGGCAAAACTCCAGTAGGAGTAGCTTTTCCGTACTCTGACTATGGTAAACTAACTGGCTGGAAAGCTAGATTGTTTAAGCTAATTAAAGGCAAGAAAGTAATGTATGGCATAGGTAAAACTGCCAACGCAGACCCCTTTGGCCTAGCTAGAGCTATGACTATCGAAAGTGACACTCTTTGGATTACAGAGGGTGAGTTCGATGCCATAGCTTTAGATTATTGCTTAGTGACAGTAGGTGACAAAAGCAAGTACCCAGTTGTTTCCCTCACATCAGGTGGAGGCAGCTTGGAAAAGAATTTTGACTATATTGAGTCAAGAGTTAGGAACAAGTACAAACATATAGTATTAGTTCTTGATGATGACTTAGTAGGTCAAGAAGCAATACAGACAGCTTATGATTTGTGGGGCGATAAGGTTCGCACTGTAAGGATGCCCAAGAATTGCAAGGATTCAAATGATGCAGTCAAAGCTGACAAAACAGAAGAAATGGGCAATAACGCCCTCAACCACGAAAGATATTCACAATGACGACCGAAATTTGCGAAGAGGTAGAAACAGTTGAAGAAATAGCTACTAACACGCGTAACGAGAACTCTGAGCTAGAACTTATCTGGCCAGAGGATTATGAGAATTATTTAGGAGATGGTATCTACCTTCATCTTAGATAAGTTATTCACTAAACCACAGGATACCCTATGCAGAAAGTTCAATTAGAAGTGAAGGATAAGTATATCCCTCTCAACATATTAGAAGAAATTGATGTGTTTGTAGAAGCTGGAGACATCTATGAAGTAGTATGTGCAACATATTGTGAGAACAAACTAATTAGCTATTCAATTATGGATAGTTGGGGAAATGTTCACTGCATTCTTAATGAAGAGTGGTTTAGTAAATATTTTACTATCACAGGTGATATTAGTACTGTAGCGGAGTATATTTAACAGATGACTAAACGACTATTTATGAGTGATATTGAAGGTGATGACCTTCTACAAGGTATCACCAAAATTTGGTGTGCCAGTTTCAGAGAACTGGATGCACACATGAATGATGTAGGCGAACCGTTTACACTCACTGGTATGGAAGAAATGATGAAGTTCTTCTCCAACCCAGATCACATAGTAGTGATGCACAATGGTATAGCTTATGATAAGCCTGCCATTGAGAAAGTGCTGAAAATAAAAGTTGAGTGTGAAGTTATTGATACTTTGTTCTTATCTTGGTATTTGTATCCAAAGAACACTCGCCACGGTTTAGCTCAATGGGGTGAAGACCTAGGTGTAGCAAAGCCAGAAATTGATGATTGGGAAGGTTTGACATTAAAAGAGTACATTCATCGCTGTGAAGAAGATGTCAAGATTCAAACCTTATTGTGGAAGCAAATTTGGAAACATCTTTTACTCTTATATGGTAGCCCACAAGGTTGCTGGCATATCATTCGCCATTTAAACTTCAAAGCACATTGTGCAGCATTACAAGAAAAGTCTCGCTGGAAACTTGACGTAAAGAAAGCAGAATGTTTAGAAGAAGAATTGCTGTTGAAACATGAAGAGGCAACTAATGCATTGCAAGAACGTATGCCTAAAGTTCCTGTAAAGGCAAAGAAAACCAAACCTAAGAAGTGCTTCAAAGCTAATGGTAGTTTGTCTGCTGTTGGTCAAAAGTGGCATGATCTAGTACTGGAACAAGTTGACCCAGATGATTATTTCCATGGCGACCCTACTGACTATGATGGTACTATTGAAGTAGTAACCAAGTACAAAGAGCCTAATGCAGGTTCATCTTCTCAGATTAAATCTTGGCTAGAAAACCTAGGCTGGATTCCTGAAAGCTTCAAGTTTGTCCGTAATAAGGAAACAAATGAAGTCAGACAGATACCTCAAGTTAAGAACGACAGTGGCTTACTTTGTGAAAGTATTGTACGCCTGATTGACAAAGAGCCAGCACTCAAGTTCTTGGAAGAGATGTCTATTGTTAAGCACAGACTAGGTGTTGTTAAAGGCTTACTTAACAATATTGATGAGGACGGTTATGTATATGCTGCTATTCAAGGTCTTACAAATACATTGCGATTCAAGCATAAGATTTGTGTAAACCTACCTTCAAATCGTAAACCTTATGGCCCACAAATTCGTGGCTTACTAAAAGCTAGAAATGACAAACTAGAGCTTTGTGGTTCTGATATGTCATCATTGGAAGATCGTACCAAGCAACATTATATGTGGGACTATGACCCTCAATATGTGTTAGACATGCAAACAGAAGGGTTTGACCCTCACCTTGATATGACGTACACAGCAGGTATGATGACTCCAGAAGAAGGCGAAATGTATAAGCTGCTATCTAGCAAAGATCATCACGACCTGACAGAATTAGAGGAAAGAGAATTAGCAAGACTTACTCAGATTCGACATGGTGGTAAAGGTACTAACTATGCCGCTACTTATGGTGCGCGTGGCCCGACTATTGCTCGGTCTGCTGGTGTATCAGAGGAAGATGGCGATAGACTTTTTGATGCTTACTGGAAACGTAACTGGTCAATTAAAGCTATTGCTGATGATTGCATAGTTAAGAACTCACGTGGAATGAAGTGGCTATGGAATCCTGTAGCTAAGATTTGGTTATTCTTGAAAGCAGAGAAAGACAGATTCTCTACCTTGAACCAAGGTACTGGTACTTACTGCTTTGACCGTTGGGTGTATTACATCTTACAAGAAAGAGAACAACTGACAGCACAGTTTCATGATGAAGTCATCTTAGAGTTACGAAAAGGTAACAGAGAAGCTATGACCGCTATCCTCAAAGATGCTGTTGCTAAAGTAAACGATGAGCTGAAATTAAACAGAGAACTAGATTGTAGTGTTGATTTCGGCAAAGATTATAGTGAGATTCACTAAGGAACTTTTATGTTAGGTAAATTAAAACTGACGCCAGAACAAAAGGCACATCACAAATATGGTGCGCGTTTAACTGATGGTAAAAACTATAAAGTAGAGCGTGATGCTTTCAAGCAATACATTATGGATGATACAGGTTGCTACATCAATGCAGATGATTTAATATTTGTAGAAGTACCAACAAAGCACGAAAAGATTCGAGTCAAACTAACTCCAACAAAAGTCTTAGTTGACCGTAAGGAAGTCTTAGAGAAGTGTAAATGCTTCACTGTACAGGAAGGAGGCAGTCATTATACTTCCTTACAACTACAGCCTTTGGAAGCTACATATCTAAGATATGGATTAGATGGCCTTAAAGCTGCTATCCATACTAAGGTAGATAAATATATCTGCCGCAAGAAAGACGATGAAGTAGGGCAATATCGTAAAGCCCAACACTGTCTTGATGTATTAATTGAAGTAACAGAAGCAGAGAAGGAATATGTTAGAGTTCATAGTAAGAACAATAAGCAATAGTACAAATGTTCCTGAATATGTTGTGATTTTGTGCTTACTCTTCTTTCTCTATGCCTGTTGCAGAGCATTAGGAGGTAAACAATGAGTACAATTTTGTACTTATCCCATGACGGCACTGATAACAGCGTAGCAAATACTGCGCGTGTATCATTTGCTGGGGAAGACTGGATGAACTTACCAGAAAACTACACAGAGAAACAACGTGATGGTTTAATTAAGTATCTAGCAAAGCATAAGCACGTATCACCATTCAGGCATAATAGTATTTCTTTACGCTGTGAAGAAGCTATACCCATTGCCCGACAATTAGGTAAACACCAAGCTGGATTGAGTTGGAATGAAGTGAGTCGAAGATATGTTACAGAAGATGTAACTTTCTTTCACCCAGATATTTGGCGTAAGAAACCTGAGAAAAGTATCAAGCAAGGTAGTGGAGAAGACTTTAGTGCATCTGAAAACATTGAGATAGAAAAAGATTTCAATGAAGTACTTAGAGTTGCAATCAACACTTACAACAAGTTCTTAGAAAAGAAGATGGCACCAGAGTTAGCTCGGTATGTACTACCACAAGCCATGAACACTAAATGGATTTGGACAGGAAACTTATTAGCTTTTGCTCATGTGTACAAAGAGCGCATTGCAAAGAACGCACAACTTGAGTGCCAACTATTTGCTAAAGAGCTTGATAGTATCCTACGTCCATTATTCCCTGTATCTTGGGCTGCATTGGTGGATGTATGACAACGAAAGCGAAAGTCGTTAAAAAGGTGCGCTGTCAAACGCCTAAGACAGTGCCAACTTTTGACTATAAACCTGCTGTTCTTGCAGCAGAGGCTCAAGCAGATATTGCGTGGCTGCCAACCGAGCCTAAAGTAGAGAAAGATTTACATTGTATTAAAACCATGATGTCTCCTTCTCAAGTTCATGGCGTAATGACTACGCTTAAATTGTTCACCCTATACGAGCAAGTTGCTGGTAATGAATATTGGGGTGGTCGATTTAAACGTATGTTTCCGAGACCTGATTTCCTCCGTATGGCTACAAAGTTTGCCGATACAGAAATCAATGTACACTCACCATTCTATCAACGAATTGATGAGTTACTAGGTCTCAACACAGACGAGTTTTATACCTCATTCACAGACAGTCCAGTGCTTAAAGCACGTATGAAATTCTTAGACGATGCAATATCTGATAAAGATGATGCTAAGTCTATTGCTGTATTCTCTATGGTAGAAGGTTCTATTTTATATAGTAGCTTTGCTTACCTAATGAGCTATCAAGCAAATTCGTGGAACTATCTAGCCAACATGCAGGCTGGATTAAGTTTCTCTGTCAAAGATGAGAACCTACACTCAGAAGGTGGGGCTTATGCGTTTAAAGTATTGATCACTGAAAAGTTAGAAGCTGGCCATATCACTACAAAAGGCATTGAAAAGCTAAAAGGTGAAATCCAAGATGCAGCAAAACAAATCTTTGAGCATGAAAGCAAGATTATTAAAATGATCTTCTCTGAGGGTAACGACCACCCTGTAACAGCAAAAGATTTGACCAACTTTGTGCGTCACAGAATTAACCTGTGCTTGGCTCAACTAGAAATCAATCCTATCTATAAAGAAGACCCTAATTGTCCTATCAATGAGTGGTTCTACGATATGATTGGTGGTGATGTTCAGCACGACTTCTTTGTTAAAATTGGTTCTTCTTACAATCGTAACTGGTGTAAAACTGCATTCAACTGGGTTAAAGGTGGGTTGAAGGGTGCAAACTGGGAAGATATTAAGAAGGTAGATAACGATGTCTAAATTTGAAGAATTATCAGCAGAGCGTAAGAAACTACAAGCAGAAGGTAAATTGCCTGAGTGGTTTACGACAATGGGCTATCGAGCCTTTAAAGATAAGTACTTGTACCAAGCAGAAACATTTGAGCAACAGATTGATCGTATCGTAAACCACTTAGGTGGGTTCTTGCAAGCTACCAAGAAAGAATATTTCATTGGTCGGTGGAAAGAGTTATTGATGAACAATCATGCTTACCTTGCTACTCCAGTGTTAGCTAATTGTGGCACAAAACGTGGCCTATCAGTTTCTTGTTCAGGTGGTGTTGTTGATGACAGCATTTACGGGTTTGCTGATTCCCGACTGGAACAGGCTATCTTATCACAAGAAGGTTTTGGTACTAGCTCATACTTAGGTGAGATCAGACACAGAGGTGCGCCAATTTCAAGAGGCGGTACTGCTGATGGAGTCTTACCAGTATTTAAAGATATGGTTATTGGTGCTGAGAATGTTTCGCAAGGCGGTGTACGTCGGGGAGCATGGGCAGGCTACCTAGACCTATCTCACCCAGATTTCTGGGAAATTGCATTAGAGGTTAAGAACAACCCTGATGGCTCCAATGTAGGCTGGAATATTTACGACAGTGACATTAAGAAGCTAAATGACCACGATGAAGAAACATTAAAACGTTTTCAAGAAACCCAATACTTGAAAGCAATTACAGGCAAAGGCTACTATTATTTCCCTGATAAAGTAGCTCGACTACAGCCTCAAATGTACAAAGAATTAGAGCTATCTAGCAAAGCTAGTAACCTATGTACTGAGATCACATTACATGCTGACAAGGACACGACTTACACTTGTGTACTGTCTGGTATGGTTCTTACCACCTACGATGAGTGGAAAGATACTGATGCTGTATTCTGTATGACTTTGTTTCTTGATTGTCTTGTTGAAGACTTCTTAACTTCTGCACGTAAGATTAAAGGCTTAGAAAAGGTAATTGCTGGAACTGAGAAAGGTCGTGCTATTGGCTTAGGTGCCACTGGCTACCACTCGGCATTGCAGCAAAGAATGTTGCCTTGGGATTCCTTTGAAGCTCACTTGTTCAACATGGAAGTGTTTAGTCACATCCGTGATGAGACACTAAGAGCAAGTCAGTGGATGGCTGAGAAATTTGGTGAACCTGAATGGTGCAAAGGTTATGGAGTACGTAATACCCATAGAACTGCATTAGCACCTAATGTGTCTTCTGCACTTATCTTTGGCTCCGAGTCGCAAGGTATTACTCCTTGGTATGGTAACGTATATCAAGAAGCCGGTGCATCAGGCGAAATGTTCAGAGTGAACCCATTCTTTGCTAAGATACTTGCTAAGTACGACAAAGCCAACCATGAAACCTACAAGCTAGTGTTAAATGATGGTGGTTCATGCAGAAAACTAGATTTCTTATCTGACCTAGAAAAGGAAGTATTTAAGACTTTCTTTGAAATTAATCAGGTAGAAGTTCTAAATGCTGCCAGCCGCAGACAGTCTAAAATCTGCCAAGCTCAAAGTATTAACTTAGCATTCCCAGAAGATGAAGATGAAGAATATATTTCGTTTGTTCATCAGAAGGCTTTTGAAGACCCTAATTGTAAATCATTATACTACATGCGTAGCCGAGCAGGTGTTAGTGCCTCTAAAGGCGGCTGTGCAAGTTGTGAAAGCTAGGAGCACTTATGTGGCCATTTGCTAGAAAAGAAGTATCTCTATTTCGTAAAGTTCAACCTGACGCCACCTTACCGGTACGTGGCACTACATATTCGGCTGGGCATGACCTACATAGTCAGACAGACGGGTGTGTACTTTCAGGAGAGACTGTTGTTGTTCCTACTGGAATAGGTTGGAGCAATGAAGTTGCAGATGACTGGTACGGTCACATTGTTGAACGTTCTGGCCATGCGATTCGTAATGGGGTACTAACACTAGGCGGCATCATTGACTGTGATTATGAAGATGAATTTATGGTCATACTTCATAACACTGGCAAAGATACATTCAGGTTCCATAAAGGGGATAGGATTGCACAATTGCTGGTCGGCTCATACAAGAGCTTGGATAAGCCTAGTAAAGTGCGTGTCGGAGGTTTCGGCAGCACTGGAAGATAGAGACAACTGTCTATAGAAATAAATCAGTAGGGCTACAGCTAGTGTAGTCACAAGTTGGTAGACCTTGGATTGAAAAACTACCACATTATCTTTATTAACAATAGCTATAGGAATAACTATGTCTGCACAACCGCAAAAGAAAGAAACCAGTATCGTAACTATGAAAGATGTTATCTTCATGTTCAGTTCAGTATCTCGACCTATTGAACAGTTAAATACTGACAAGAAGCCACCACAATCAGCTTCTACTTCCCCAACATTTCATTTAGAGTTCCACTCTTATGAGATCAAAATCCTAATTTCCGAAGCACGATTCAAAACTTTGAAGAAAACATTCAAAGGTGCTAAGAACCTTGTCAATGCTAAAGAGTGGGAGAAAGATGAGATCGTAGAGAAATACGACTTCCTTAACCCTGATGACCTTGCAGATGACATGGTACTTATCAAGTTCTCGCAAACCTGCTTAGTAGGTAAGCCAGACGCGAATGGTGTACGTCGTGAATCATACCCTATTAAACAGCTTGGTATTAAAGGTAAGGTTCAAGACATTCATGGTAATCCGATTAACCAAGACACAAACATTGGTAACGGCACCAAAGGTCATTTCCAGTTCCGCCCAGTAGAAAGTGCAAACGGTTTGTACTTATACCCACAACTATTATGTATCACTGAGTTGGTCGAATATGTTGGTGGTGGTGGTGAAGAAGACTTAGATTCACTAGGTCTTGAAGAGCTTGATGAAACCGACTTAGCTCAAGAAGCTAAAGATCAAGAAGAGCAAGCTAGCCAGCAAGAAGAAGAAGAAGTTCCTGTTCAAGCTGATGATGATGGCATGTTCTAAATGCAGTAATAAGGAGTCCTAGACTAACTAGGGCTTCTTTGTCAAGTCTACTTAATTCCGAGTAGCTTTCACAAAGAAGAGAAATTATGAAAACTTATTTAGCAGTTAAAAACAATGGTGATACAACTCACATTTCCGCTTATACTTACGCAGATGCGTACCAGCAAGCTACCAGTTGGGCTGGTGATGATGGACTAAGAGATTTCAATGAGGTTTAAATCAATGAAGTTTGACCCTAACCAAGATTCATTAGTAATCGCCTTGAACATGGAGTGCCGATTTGAAGAGCTAAGGCTACTCAAAAATTTCTATGATGGTGAACCAACTAGATTAATTGGTATTTGGGACGGAAATCTCGAAAGAAGTTACCAACTTAATCGGGACAAAATCAAAGATAAGAAGGCTTTAATCACCTTACTTGACCTCTGTAACCAAGAAGCATATTTGGAAATAAGGCGAGGAAGTGTGTACCTATTAGAATTAGGTAACACTGGCTGCCGCGACTTAGGTTTTATGGAGAAAATCAAAGACCCACTACAAGGTAATTGTACTTTGTGTATTGAGTCTCAAACATTTTGGATGGCAGTTAGACAATGAGTATATCAGATTTAGGTATCACTGGGCTAGAAAGTAGAACTCTGCTGGTTGACGGTGATATTATTGTTTACCAACCCTGTTGCATTTATAATGATGACACTGATCAAGCCCGTAATATGATTGGCAGAAACATTAGCAACAAATTAGATAAGATCATGGAAGCTGCAAATTGCGACACTTACATGTTCTTCCTAACTACTAAGTTTAACTTTCGTGATGACTTGGTAGATGATTACAAAGCAAATCGCAACGAAGAAGATCGGCCAATAAATCTGGCTTGGGCTAAACGGTTTGCTATCAATAAGCTAAATGCACACTTTGTAAAAGGTATGGAAGCTGATGACTTAATTGGTATTTACAATCATGGCGACCAATTCGTAATCTGGAGCTTAGATAAAGATTTGCGCCAACTTCCTGGAAAGCATTTAGATGATAAAACTATGGAAGTAGTGACTGTCACCAAAGAAGGCAAATTAGAAGAGAAGCGTTGGGTAACGGATGCAGGAAATGAGCGCAAGAAGATTGTATTTGAAGGCGAGATAGGATTCCTGTTTCAATGCCTGATTGGTGACAATACAGACAACATATTAGGTTGTGCGGAACGTAAGCCTGTTCTGATAAAGTCAGGTGCTAAGAAAGGCACGTATGTCACTAAAAGAGTAGGCGTAGGTGAGGGCAAGGCATATAAGCTAATTGTCCAAGCTATTATGACTAAAGGCAACAAATCAGTATTACAAGCTGTACGTGAAGAAGTAAGGAAACAATACGAAAAGATTTGGGGCAGCCAGTGGCAATACCATCTTGAGCTTCAAGCTAATTTGTTATACATGGTTCGTGCGATGAGAGGTGATGTATTTCGTCGATGGACTTACGATGGACGTAAAGAATACTATCACTTAACAGAGAAACGTATTCTTACAGAAGAGGAGTACTTACGTGAGTACCAGACAACTTCGTGATTCAGAAATAGCCAGCTATCGAAAGCAACTTGAGGCTAGACAAAAGTATCGTTGCCCTATTTGTGGCGCTGCGATAGCTCATGGCGTAAATGCACTTGACCACTGCCACAAGACAGGACACATACGGGCGACCTTGTGCCGTTCATGTAATGTGTCAGAAGGTAAAGTACTTGCAGGATTGAAATTTAGAACTCCTGTAGGCAACCTAGCCTATAAAGACCCAGTTCAGTGGTTGCGAAACTTAGCTGACTATTGGGAGTATCACCAGAATAATCCTTCGGGAGTTATTCACCCTAGTTTCGATTTAAGTACTGGCAAGCAAAAGCCAGTTAAACGTAAAACTACGGCAAGGCGTACAACTACACGTAGAGTACGTAAGCCATAATTCTAAGGAACAACTATGAACATTTTCACATACTTAGGTTTGCCTGCCGATCACCGCAAACCTGCCAAAGTTACTCAATTAGTTAAACACTTTGATGAAGTAACTGAGAAGAACAAAGTAGGCAAAAAGTACGGTATCCAAATCAAAGAAGATGGCGTATGTGCTATCACTGTAATCCATGAAGGCAAAGTAGAAATCTTTAGCCGCACTGGTAAACCTTTCACCAATACCGAAATACTCAAAGCAGATATTACAAATAGAGGCTTTCGTGATGGTGTGTACTTTGGAGAAATGGTGCAAAGCCATGTAAGCCTTGAAGTACTTTCAGGTAAAGTTAATCCTAACCGAACTCAGCCACTTGATGAAGAAGGTATGAATATTGTACGTAACCTATGTATGCGTTTCTTTGACTTAATCAGTATTGAGTCGTTTATTGAAGGTGCAAGCCAAACTGTGTACCTTAAACGATACAAGAACTTAGTCGAGCGTATAAATAAAGGTGGTGCTATTTTCGGCAACACTCGTAATAGCCCAGTCAGTGTAATCGCCCTAAAGTTAGTTGATGACGAACATACTATTGACTCATACCATGAGCGAGCAGTGAAGTTTGGCGAAGAAGGTATTGTCATTTGTGACTTAGCTGCTAGTTGGGAAGCTGGACATAAAGGCTACCGTAAGATGAAGAAAGTTCGTGGTTGTGACTATGACTTGTTATGTGTCGGCTATGAAGAAGGCAAAGGCAAGTACACAGGACTGATTGCCAATCTACTATTTAAGTGGAAAGGTGGAGAAACTATTAAGTGTATGCTTGGTAAAGGCTGGACTCACCAGAACGCCAAAGACATGTTTGAAGCTGCGGAAGCTGCCAAGCAAGGGCATACTATTAAAGGTATCCAGTACTCAAATCCTGTTGGTAATATCTTTCAAGTGTATGCACTTGAGGAATCTAGCAAAGGCAAATTACGCCTACCTAAAGTGGGTGAGCAACGATTTGATAAGGTGAATCCTGATGTCAAATGATCTTAATGAAAACATGGTCGTTTGTTCTGATGTGGTAAAGGAAGAAACTATGAAACATCTTCCGATGGCTACAGTAAGATCAAGAGTCCTTGATGAAAACTACGCATACCCACTTGAGATTATAATTAGTGTTGACGCATTGAAAGAAGGCAAAGAGATAGTAATAAGCAGACACTTTAACCTAAGTGGCAAGTTTGTAACATTAGCTAAACATAAAGCCAAAGAAGCCTGCCTACAACTTAAAGCGTATATTGCGAGTAAAGAATATGTCGTCATTTCCTGACCAACCTAAAGAGTTGGATAATGAGATCATAGTGCTATCTGCTGACCATGAAGCGATAGCTCAAGCAATGGTCGAGTATCGGGGCGACTTAGCAAAAGCTAGTCGTTCTGGTAATGTTCACTTAAATGCTATGGCCTTAAGAGCCGAAGTAAAGAACAACCCAGATATACGTAGACGTTACCATAAGCTGCTTGCAGAGGAGCTACAAGAGAAAGGTTTGCACATTGCAGAACGTATCTTAAAGTTGGCTGACTTGCAAGAGAAAGCTATGGGACATACTACTATTATCAAAAACATGGATGGAGAAGATGAAGAATTCGATGTGCCAGCAGACCCTAAGATGGTCATTGAGTTGTCGAAGGAAATATCAAGACTGATTGCCGAGGGTAAAGGTCAGAATGTCTCCAGCAAAACAGCAGTGATTCTTGCTAGTAAAGAAGATGCTAAAGAGTTATTGCAGTCGTTCTTAGATTCGTAGGAGTTAGGCATGAGTTACATTAGCCAGCTTGACCAACACGAAGTAGATGTAATGAGAGAACACTTAGAAGGAAACTTTGAAGCGTTCTCATATTTCTGTTTTAAGATTATGACAGGGAACAAGCTACTTCACGTAGACTACTATGTAATCCTATTTGCCACTATTCAAAGATTGATTGACCAAGAAAGTAATCGTATGATTATTAATATTCCACCTAGAGCTGGTAAGACACTTTTAATTAGTGTGTTCTTGCCTTTGTTCGCTTGGGTGAGAAATCCATCTAGTCAAACAATCTTGACAGGCTTTAACTCAGATGTACTAGCCGAGTGCTCTGGTTATATCAGAACTATTATGAGTGACCCAGACTTCCAAAGAGTCTTTCCTGACGTAGTTATCGACAACAACAAGAAGTCGGTAGAACGTCTGGGTACAATGAGTGCAGGTGTACTCCATGCCATTCCCACTACTGGTAAGATGACTGGTAAGGGTGCTGGCGCATTAGTTGAAGGTTTCGCAGGTTTAATGTCTATTGATGATGTTATCAAACCTGATGATGCAAACTCGCCAACGGAGCGAGATAAAATCAACAATAGATTTAGTAATACATTACTAAGTCGTTTGAATGTTGAATCAACTCCTTTAGTCATTATTATGCAACGGCTACATGCTGATGACTTATGTGGTTACTTGATGAAAGGTGGAAGTCATGATGTTTATGAATGGCTCAACATACCAGGAATTATCACAAAGGAGACTGGTTCAAAAGAATGGTATCAACAGCAGATAGAAGAGTTTGGTTATTCACATGTTAAACCTATCCTCTACTCATTAGCTGACAGCAAAGATAGAGAGTGGGAGGAACGAGAGTTTGAAGGCAAGAAACAACTCATTTCTTCATTTTGGTCTATTCGTAAGACTGTTGATACCTTGATGGGACTGTGTAGTAAAGATGCTTATACTTTCTACTCACAGTACCAAGGAAAGCCAGTAAGTAAAGGTAGATCGGCATTACAAGCTGATCACCTTACCTACTATGGTGAGTACAACCACAAAGATATTCGCTATACTTTTATGACAGGAGATACGGCATCTACCAAGCAAACATACTCAGACCCTTCTGTAATATGTTGGTGGGCAGTTACCAAGTCGAATCAATTAATGCTGCTAGATTGTATGATAGGCAAATGGGAAGTACCTGAGCTTATTGTTGCAGTAAGAGATTTCTGGAAGAAGTATAAAGTGTTCAATCGTGCTCAACCAACTATGAGTCCAAGAGCTATGTACTTGGAGGATAAGTCGAGCGGATTGTTTCTTAACCAGCAATTTATCAAAGATGGTTCAGTGAGTGTGAAGCCAGTACCTAGAGATGGTACTGCTGCTAACGACAAGTTTAGTAGATTCTTAAACACTATTCCTTACTTTGAAGCAGGCAGAATATTGCTTCCAAGAAATCATGAGCATAGAGAATATATCGTGAGGGAACTTCTAGGACAGAGTGAGTTCGGTTCAGCAACAGGTCACGACGATGTTGCAGATAATGTATCTGATGCAGTAGCAGTAGCTTTTGCTCAGCAACAAATGACTTACGAATCTTGGTCGTAACCTTGTATCAGTTTTGTGCGTAAGCACAGAGCCGCCTTAGCCATAACAGGCTAGGGTGTAACACTAAAGGAGTACGACATGACTTGCACAGCAATTCCAGTTTATGACTTTGCCTTAATAAAGGGTGACGATCATACAAAGAAATTTCAGTGTAAAGATGGAGATAATCCAACCGACCTAACTGGATACACTATCCAGCTTGAGTCAGAAGAAGATAGCTTAGATAAGGAAGCCACTATCACTAATGCAGCAGAAGGTAAGTTTGAGTTTACTTTTGTGCCTGCTGATACTGAAACACTCACAAGTAAAAGAGTGAGGTACAAAGTGGTTTTCTACCCTACAGGGCTTAGTGGAGTAAAGAACACTGAGTTTTGGGGTTCAATCAATATTCACACTAAGGGTATTGTATGACAGTCTATGTAATTGAGGAGTACTCAGAAGTTAGTGAAGTTGTAGTAGAAGGAGAGCCTTTAGTAGTCATCCAAAATAAAGGTGAATATTTAAGGGCTTTAAAGAAGAAGGACAACTTATGACACAAAGAAGAGAAAGTTGGTTGAAGACTAATCTTGTAGGTATAGTGTTAGGGTGTATGGGCTTGATAGGTTCTTTTATAACTATCAAAGCAAACATTCAAACCATGTCTGATGATATTACACATCTTAACACATATAAAGATAGAGTTCAGAAACTTGAACGAGACTTTATACAGGTCGAAGCAGACCAAGATGCTAGTAAACAATATTGGACTAGGTTTGAGGTTCTCGCAAAATCTAATACAGATGCACTAAACAATAACAGTGTTATAATGTCTGGAATTAAGGTACAACTAGATGACCACGCTAGGCGTATTGAAAAGCTAGAAGATAATTAACCATAACCTAGTAGGACTTTTATGAATAATGAAAACGGAACAGTTATCGTAGATGATAACCCTAACCCTAAATCATTGTTTGATGGTCTGTCTAACCTTGCTACAGGTTTAGGTGGTGTAAAAGACAAGTCTACTCATAATCAGTGGAGCCACTCAGGACGTAATTTCGATCACGTTGAATTGAGTGCAAGATACCGAGAAGATTGGCTTAGTCAAAAAGTAGTACAAATTATCCCACAAGACCTTACTCGTGAGTGGAGACACTTTAATAACAAGCAAGCGCAAGAAGCTGACAAGTTGTTTGAAGTATCTAAACTATGCAGAGAGGCACATAAGTGGGGTAGACTATATGGTACGTCCTTTATAGTCTTAGATATTGATGATGGTAGAACAACTGACAAACCTGTAAACTGGAAGAACCTTAAAGAAGGTTGCTTACGGTCAATGCAC
>Ga0208645_1002009_pt1 | contig 16775 bp, 20 predicted proteins | sample VirMetDEL_Sep_01_FD_184519 | JGI IMG/M metagenome (GOLD analysis project Ga0208645, IMG submission 184519) | Aqueous microbial communities from the Delaware River and Bay under freshwater to marine salinity gradient to study organic matter... | ecosystem: Environmental > Aquatic > Marine >... | reverse complement strand
GGTGGAGTGTTTTTTAGTTCGTAAGCCATTTTTTAGTTATTTTACACAGAATATATAAAAAAAATATTCCTTCAATTTTTGATTTTTTAATATTTGGTGTGATTCTTATGGCTTTATTAATTTTTTAAAAATCGATATAAAGACATACCACAATATATAATGTAAATGCCTAAATTATGTGAATTTGAACTATGTAAAAATAGAGCCGTATATGGTTTTAATAATGAAATGACTTTTTGTAAAAATCATAAAATAGAAAATATGAAATATTATGATTATAGAAAATGTAAATGTAATAAAAATTGTTCTTTTAATTATCCAACAGAAAAAAAACCTTTATATTGTGGTGATTGTAAATTAGAAGGAATGGTTGATGTAAAAAATAAAAAATGTATAACTTGTAATAAAAAACAACCATTTATTAACTATCCAAATGAAAAAATACCTTTATATTGTGGTGATTGTAAATTAGAAGGAATGGTTGATATTAATCATAAAAAATGTATAACTTGTAATAAAAAAATACCAGTTTTTAACTATCCAAATGAAAAAAACGCTTTATATTGTGGTGATTGTAAATTAGAAGGAATGATTGATATAAAGAATAAAAAATGTATAACTTGTAATGGAAAAAGACCAGTTTTTAACTATCCAAATGAAAAAACACCTTTATATTGTGGTGATTGTAAAAAAGATAATATGATTGATATAAACCATCCAAAATGTAAAGCAAACGATAAAACTTTATGTAATTCACGAGGTAATAAAAAATATAAAGGATATTGTAGTCGTTGTTATCAATATCTATTCCCAAAAGACCCATTAACATATCAAATTCGTTCCAAAACAAAAGAAATTGCTGTTAGAGATTTTATAAATGATAATTATAATGGATTTTGTCACGACAAACCATTATATACCGCTCAATGTGATTGTAGTATTAGACGACGTATAGACCATAGAATATTAATAAATAATACTCTTTTATGTATAGAAACAGATGAAAATCAACATAAATCATATGATGAAAAAGATGAAGAAATTAGATATGATGATTTATATAACGCATTCAGTGGTAAATGGATATTTATTCGTTTTAATCCTGATGTATATAAAATAAATGGTAAAAAAAAACATACAAGTATCTCAACAAGATTAACACAATTAAAAAAAGAGATAGACAAACAAATTAAACGAATTGAAAATGAAGAGAATATAGACTTATTAGAAGTGATAAAGATGTATTATGATGAATAATATATATTCGTCAATTTTTGAATTTGTACTTTTTACTCATAATCCTATTATTATTATTGTTATGGTAAATTAAGCCAACCTTTTTATGTCTAATATAAATTGTCTTTCATCATCACTATAATTGATATGTCTTTCATTCTCAAAGCGGTTATAATAAAAGTCTAAACATTTTTTAGACATTTCTCCTTTATTATTTTGTTGTTTTCCAACCCATTCATCATTTTTTAATTCAGGTAATATCTCAAAAATTTTAATACATTTAATCATTTCACACTCAATCTCGTCATCTTCATCAATCCAATAATGAGACATAATGTAGGTTATTTTATAAATAGGATTTTTAGGTTGTAAATATTCTTTTGTAATATCTTTAATGATTTCATTTAAGTCAGTCATTTTACATCAATTATGTTAAAAAAATATTTTGTCAATTTTTGAATTTCACTTTTTGATGTCATTCTTATTATTCTTATTGTTATGGTAATGAAATAATTTATATATACATACTTATCCTTAATTATCCTTAATTTTATTAATGGTGGAGGGTGGAGGGTGAAGGGTTGATTTTAGTTTGAATAGGATTTTAAGAAAAATTTAGTAATTCAAATTATTAAAAATATATATTTGTATAACCGAGTTGAAACCAACCCTCCACCCTCCAACCATCCACCTATTCATTCTTTGAGTAAAGATATATTAATACAATTTTTTCTAATAATTTTATTATCTTTATATTTAAAAAACACTAAAAGTGAGCCTAAATTCTCAAATTTATCATATTTACCATTATCCAAATCATTCATTAATTTATTTAATTTTTTTTGTTGATAAATTATTTCTTTATTTTTTATATTCATTATTTTATAAATATAAAAAAAAAATCTATTTTTTACATAAATTAATCTAAACTACACATTTATTTTCGAAATTCACAACCGCTACATTAACATATACCATCTCCTTTTTCTTCTGTTGTAGATACATTATAGAATTTGGACTATATACAACATCATTGAGTAAAACACATTCAAAAGGACGACGAGTTACTCTATCTAAAACTTCTACATAATAAAATAAATCTTCATACTTTTCAAAATCTTCTAATCTTCCCTCTTCTAAAACAAGACGTTTAATAACCAATCTATCATCATTACTCCATTTATCATCTGACATAGCCTTTACTAATGCTGTATGTATATCTTCAAGCATCTTATCAGGTGCTATGTAATGACGTGATGTTTTATCTCGAAGCCAGCCCCTATCGAACATTTCCTTCTCTCTTTTTTCGTCTTCAACTTTCTCACGTCTCCGTTTTTCATTGAATAAAATCTCTTTTCTCTTCTCCGCCAGTCTCTCCTGTCTCTCTAACCTTTGAATTGACACAGAGTGAAACAAACTACAAACCGCTTTATACATTCTCTCCATATAATTATGTTTATATTTTTTTTTTTCATTTTTTCTTTTTATTGATTTACCACCACTCAATGCTAAACTGACTTCGACCATTGTATTCAGATTATCTAAATGTCTAATTGTCTCACGCACATTTATTTTATTTGCTATTTCAACACTACTATAATAAAACCCAGCTATTTTTACAAATTTATAAAGATATTGTATTCCATTACTAATCGCTATAATAGTGATTAAATCCATATATTATATTTAGATGTATTGTTTCCCTAATACTACTTTGAATATTTTTCTAATATCTCACAATATATGTCTGGTAAATTATATTTATTTTTAAAATAACTTTTATTATATGCTTTTTTAAAATTAAATTTAGAATTATCAAATATTATTTTATTTTCAATATCTAATTGTTTATATCTATTTACCAAGTCATCTACATCCATCTCAAACGGCATTTCTTCAATTATTATTTTTTTATTAATCTTAATTGACATTAATATAAATTTAGAAAAAAATATCTAATTATATTATATAATGTCTGATTTAAGCGATGATGAAAATATTGAAAAAGTTGTTAAAGAAGATGAACCAAAGGAAGAAGATGAACCAAAGAAGAAAAAAAGAACAATAACAAAAGAACAGCAACAGAAGATGATTGAGGCTCGTAAAGCAAAAAATGAGATTAAAAAACAAGAAAAATTAAAACTTAAAGAGGAACAAAAAGCAATAGCAAAAGCAAATAGACCTAAAAAAATTGTTCCTCAAAATGTATTGGAAAATCTAAAAAAGGGAAGAGAAAGCCTACATAAGGGGAAGCAGACCAAGGCATTAGAGAACCTTAAAAATAAAACTAAAGAAGCTAAAAAAAAGCTTATTGATTTAGAAAGTGAAAGTGAAGAAGAAGATGAACCACCTACTCCAAAAGCATCTCATAAAAGACCACAACCAGTTAAAATTCCACAAAAGAACCAAGCATCACAACCACCACCAGCCCCAAAATACAATATAAGGTTTGTATAAATTTATATTACTAATATATATATATATGGAGATAAAAGAAACTAATAATGATAAATTAAGCATATCTGTTACTAAATTTAATCTCGATAAAAGATTAGATACAGATAAAGACCCTTTACCAGAACCGCTATGTAATGAACCGTATATATGGGGAATTATAGCAAAACCAAAATCTGGTAAGACGACGTATATGATGTCACTTATAACAAAGAAAAAAGTAAAAGGTATTCGACAATCATATAGAGGATTATTTAAAAATGTTATTTTAGTAAGTCCTACATTAAAATCATTCGGTAATAATAAAGATATTGAAAATCTGAAATATAAATTCGAACATTTAGATAACGATGTATTAGATGATATAGAAGAAATAGCAAGAGAAAATAAAGATGATGATGAAAATACATTAGTAATATTTGATGATTGTTCGAGTTATTTTAAAAAAAATAAACAAATTATAGATAAATTTAGTCATATGTGTAAAAATCATCGCCATATAGGATTAAGTATGTTTATTTTGTCACAGAAATATACAGACCTTCCAACAGGAGTAAGAAATTGTATGGGTTTAATAACTATGATGAATACAGATAATCTATTTGAAAGAGACGCTATATTTAGCGAACTTCCATTAAAAAAACAACAATATGATGATTTATATTATTATATTTTCCAAAATAAAGATGATAAAAACAATAAATATAATTCTATGTTATTAGATATGACAAGAAATAAGTCAAATAGAGCATTAGTATATAAAAATTTTAATTTATTAGATTTTTAAATAGATTTATATATATATGGCTACAAAACAAAAACAGAAACAGGAGCAAAAAGTAATTATTAATATTCAACAAGATAAACCAAAAAAGAGAAAAAAACGAAAATCTAAACCTAAACCTAAACCAACTCTAAATCCATTTTATCCTGAAAGAATTATTGTTCCTCAAATCCAAATGAGACAACAACCGAACTTGGATTTTAATAAATTAATAGATGTATTAAGAGTAAATAACACATCAAGAGTAGGTAATCAACTCATTCAACCACAACCTCAACCACAAATACAAGCACAACCATTACAAGAAACAGAACCAGTTGTAGCAGAAAGAATTAATTCCCCACGAGAAATTCTACAAAGAGAACCAGTTTTAACAGAAAGAGTTAATAGTTCCCCACAAGTAGAATTTATAAGAACAGAAGAACGAACTAATTCAAGTCAAGTAAATAAACCAGCAAATTTTGATGTATATGAAAATAAAAAGGCAGATGATTTTTTTAAAGAACAAGAATTAGCAAAAAAAAAAGAAGAAGAAGAATATAATAGACTTATAAAGAAAATGGAAGAAGAAGAAGCAAAAAGAGCAGAAGAACCCAAATCAGCAGAAGAACCGGTAGAATTAGGTGCTGGTGGAGGTGGTAGATATGATATACCAGCAGAAGAAGAAGAAGAAGAAGAAGAAGAAGAAGAAGAAGAAGAAGAAGATGACGAAGAAGAAGAAGCAAAAAGAGCCGAAGAAGCAAAAAGAGCCGAAGAAAAAAGAAAAGAAAGAGCAAAAGAAGAAAAAAGAAAAGAAAAAGAAATATTAAAATCTTTACCTGATGAAGATGTAAAAAAAATTCGCTTCTTGAATAAGCAACGTGGTTATGTTAATGCTAAAAAAATGTTAAATGATTATTTGGAAAAACCAAAGGAACAACAAAAAAGCAGTACAATATATCAATATAGAAGTCGTTTAGATGTTGCTCGTAGAGAGTATAACTATGAAAGAACTGATTTAGGTCTTAAACGCAGAACTGATGAGTATGATTAAACAGAATAAAAAATAATCTTAATCTATATTATATGAATGTTTTAGGCTTTAGTCCTTTAAATAGCGGTAATACTAATATAGATTTACACGATATCACAACAAATAACTTAACTGTATTAAATACTGTTACTATTCCTGACAATAGTTTAACTATAAGTGATACATCAGGATTACAAACAGCATTAGATACACATACAGCAGATATAGCAACCAATACGAGTAATATAGCAACGAATACAAGTAATATAGCAACGAATACAAGTAATATAGCAACCAATACAAGTGATATAGCAACCAATACTTCTAATATAGCAACCAATACTTCTAATATAGCAACGAATGCTTCTAATATAGCAACCAATACTTCTAATATAGCAACCAATACTTCTAATATAGCAACAAACACGAGTGATATAACAGATTTACAAAATGATAAACAAGATGAACTAACTGACAGCGATAATATTAAATTACGAAGTTTAGTTTTAGGTAATGGTTATAATCCTATACCGACTAATGATGGTAATTTATATGCTTACATAGGTAATTTTACAACATCGTTATTTGTAGCAGGAACAAATATTTTAACAACATTAACAGGTAAAGAAGATACTATTACAAGCACAACGGAATTAACATTTGAAAATGCTTTTATAAAATATTTGAACGTTCAAGACGACACACGGACAAAATCATTATTACGAGAACACGATAATACTGGTGTTGTTTCTACTATGGGTAATCCGTGTTTTATAGAATATACAGGTGATTTTGAAGATTATAATATTTTAAATATGATGTATTTTAATAATGATAGTGTTGAAGCAAACAGAAGTATAGATATTGATTGTGATACAGATATCACAGGAGATTTAACTATTAATGGAACTAATGTTATTACAGAAATTAATACAAAACAAGATACATTAACCGCTGGGTCAGATATTGAAATTACCGCTGGAAATGTTATAAATTATACTGGTGGTTTTTCGTTAAATGGTGTTTGTTTTGGTGACGCTGGTAATGCTAATGTGGATTTTGACACAGATTATCCGACAGATACATTTTATTTTATTGATTTTCTAAATAATGAAAGTTACAGAGATAGTAATTATTATACATATACAACACCTTCTCCTGTAACGAATACCGCTTCTCAAGGATTAAAAATTTTGGTTACAGGTGTATATGAAATTAGTTATTCTTTTATTTTTAAAAATCAAAATTATACAAATCGTGTAAATGCGAGGGTCAGAGTTTATAACGACACTACTTCGTCACCATTAGGACAAACACATAGTTATATGCGTGATGATAGTTTCGTTGTTAATTCAACAAATTCTTGTACTTTTATGAAGGAATTTACAGCAAATGATTATTTTAAATTAGAATTTACCGTGAGTAAAAACGATACTACATATGGTGATAATTTAGACGGATTAAAGATGTTAGATAAAGGTTCATTCAGTATTAAATATTTAGGTGCTATACCTCCGTAAAACGTAAATTTACAAATAACGAACATTTATTTTTATATAAATAGTCATTCTTATTATTATTCATTATTATTATTCATTATCCTTAATTTTATTAATGGTGGAGGGTGGAGGGTGAAGGGTTAGTTTTAATTGGAATAGGATTTTAATGATTTTTTAGTAATTCAAATTAATAAAAATATATATTTGTATAATCGAGTTGAAACCAACCCTCCACCCTCCAACTATCCACCAATTTCTCTTTATCTAAAAATCGATATAAATATAATCTACATATATATATAAGAATGCCGACAAAAGAGGCTTATAATGCGTATATGAATGAATATATGAAAAGAAGATATATTGAAAGAATGGAAGATACAAAGTTGTATAAGAAATCTATTTACATTAAAAAAAAATACAATATTGATGACGATACTTGGAGGAAATACGGACAATATCTTAATAATGTTATAAAAATAACCGAGATGTTAAGAGAACTACCTGAAGATATGGCTGATGAATTAATTGTTAATCACAAAGACATAAGATTTGAAGTAAAATAATCTATTAATTTAGGAAAAATATATTTTATTTAGGAAATATATTTTTCAAAGAAAAATCGATGAACTCTCGGTTCATATATTTTTTTTAGGAGATTTTATAAAAAATAATTTAAATCTAAAAATTGATTTAAAGATTTTTTATCTCATATATATATAATGAACCTCACTGAACGAATTCCTACTGACCGACTTGAACTTTTAAATAGAATTACTTTAGATTTCTACTCAAACCATATTGTAGATAAATCAAAAAAATATACAAAAAAAGACCGTGAAAGTCATTTTAACAAGATAAAAAAATACATTTCCAATAATATAAAAACAAAAGGAGAAACACTATGCCTTTATCACCAAAGTAATAATATGAAAGATGGAGAACACGGAAGGCTATTCAGTAATGAAAGTATCCAACAATTAGATGGTGCTATTCGTGGTTATTTATTTAATGGTATTACTACTGATATCGATTGTAAGAATTGTCACCCAACATTACTGGAATATATTTGTAAAAAACACAATATTAAATGTTATAAATTAACAGAATATGTTAATAATGTGGATATATATAAAGAAGAAATTCCTGATTGTAAGATGGCTATTATTCGAATGATTAACAATAAAAAAAAGTGTTATCATAAAAACGATTTCCTTAATGAATTAGATAAACAAATCAAATCTATTCAAAAGGAATTAATAAAAATCGATGAATATAAAAGAATGTTTGAAAGTGCGGTCGATAATAAGGAAGATAATATTGAAGGTAGTTTTATTAATCGTGTCTTATGTCATTACGAAAATAAAGTATTAATGGTGATGGTTGAGTTTCTCACTAAAAATAATATTGAAATAACTACATTAATGTATGATGGGTTAATGATATATGGAGATATAAATGATGAACTTTTAACAGAGATGGAAGATGAAATATACACTAAAATAGGTGTTAAAATTCAATTGACAACAAAAGAACATTCAAAAGTTATTACTGATGAATGTTTAGAAGAACTTGATGAAGTTGAAGAATATGATAAAGATAAATCATTTGAAAGTATGAGAGATGTTTTTGAAAAAAATCATTGTAAAATTGTTAATAAAGCATTATTTATAAAAGAAACTGATAATAGAAATATAATTATGACAAGGAAACAAATGCGAGATGCTTACGAACATTTACAACATAACGAATTAAAAGATGGAAAAGTAATTTTTAAGAGTTTTATCGAAAAATGGTTTTCTACCAATAGTATTCGACGATATGATGATGTTGGAATTTATCCAACTGGTTTAAAATGTCCTGACAATATTTATAACCTATGGACGCCATTCGATATGGAAAAAATAGATACATACGAAAAAAAAGATATATCATTAATTCTATCACATATAAAGTTACTTTGTGGGAACAATGATGAGGTTTATGACTATATGATTAAATGGATAGCACAAATGATACAATATCCTTATGTAAAAAGCATTTGTCCTACATTGATATCCCGTGAAGGTGCTGGAAAAGGACGATTTATTGAATTATTGAGAAAGATGATGGGAAAATCAAAAGTATATGAAACTTCATCTCCCAGTCGTGATGTATGGGGTAATTTTAATGGTATGATGAGTGATACATATCTCGTCAATCTAAATGAACTTTCTAAAAAGGATACACTTGAAAGTGAAGGACGAATTAAAGCCTTAATTACAGACCCAACTATTAGTATAAACAAAAAAGGAGTAGATACATACGAAATACCTTCACATCATCATTTTATTATCACGACCAATAGTGAAGAACCTATAAACACAAGACAAGATGACCGTCGTAATTTAATTATTCGTTCAAGTGATGAAAAAATTGGAGATGAAGAATATTTTAAAACATTAGTGGAGATGATGAATGATATTGATGTAATTAAATCCTGTTATGAATATTTTAAATCTATACCTGATATGAATAATTTCTGTAAGTTAGAATTACCAGTTACTGAATATCATAGCGAACTTAAACAATTATCTTTAACGCCAATTGAATTATTTATAAGACATTATGTAGAAAATGCTATGAAAGATGAATTTGATATTAGGACAGCCGACCTTTATGAAGAATTTAAAGGATATGTATTTGAGAATAAGATTAACTATACATTAACAAGTAATCAGTTTGCCGTAAGGTTAAATAGACAATTCGGTCAAATGGGAATAACAACTATTCATACGAAGAATGGTAATAATAAACATTTTGACATTCCATTACTTAAAAAAAAATTAGGATTAGGTTGTCTTATTGATGATGAATAGGTGGATGGTTGGAGGGTGGAGGGTTGGTTTCAATTGGTTATATAAATATATATTTTTAATAATTTGAATTACTAAATTTTTCTTAAATTCCTATTCAAACTAAAATCAACCCTTCACCCTCCACCCTCCACCATTAATAAAATTAAGGATAAGTGAGGATAAGTATGTATATAAATTATTTCATTACCATAACAAGAATAATAATAAGAATATGAGTAAAAAGTAAATTTTTAAAAATCGATGAGATGTTTTTACAAGAGGTAAGTGTAAAATTTTATAATGGAGCAAAAACAACTATCAAAAGGAGTAATTGATTATGTATCTAAACAAAATAATATTAATGACGAAGATGTTAAAAATTTATGGACTAACGCATTATCAATTAATATAGAAGATTATAGTAACATAGGTGATTATATTAAAGCGGTAAAAGATAGTATGAGAACTAATCTTGATAACATACAGAAAGAGAGTAAAAAAAAACAAGGTAAGAAAAATAGGAAAAAAAAATAAAAAATTGTAAAAAAGTAAAAATCGACGAATATATTTTTTTTATATATTAGTGTAAAATGAATAACTTTAAGAATTGTGAAGAGTTATTACTAAAAACACATCGTAACCGACAGAAAAATAGAAATGAGACTTTTATGTTTTATCATAGAACATTTAATACGACTGTGTGGGGTAATAATGATGAATTACGAAATCAAATGAAAATTTGGAAAAAACAAAAAAAACAGGGAATTTTAACAATAGATGAAGAAAATAATTATGAATTTAATGTAGATGGAACAATGTATTATACTTTAACTCTTACTCGATTAGAAAATGGAAATTGTGTTGAAATTGGATTTGATAAATTAGGAATAGGCGTAGGTATGTTTGTAGATGGATTGGTTTATTGGTTTTTACATAAAGAAAATCGTGATGCTGTTTTTCAATATGTTATGAATTAATAAAAATGGTTAAGATGATGGGCTTCCAATGGGTTCATAAATTTTGTCTCATAAACTTTAGTCTTATTTTGTGTTGGTATTACACTTACAATATCATATGGTGTTCGATGGATTGTAACTTTATCATTTTTTTTGTGTAGTTTAGCAATTAATGGATTATATAAATGAACTTCGTCTATATGTTTATTTAGTGATGGACTTTTTTCTAAACTATCTAAAACAGTAGCACCGCCATATGAATGACCTGATAATGTAACTTTAGTATCAGTAGGATAATCTTTTATCATTTGTTTTGTTTGTTTTCTTCTACTATCTGATTGAGGATCAAAATTTCCTAATTGATGTAAATGTAATAAATCACTGAAAATATCCTCTGTTTTGCTTGTGCCTCTATGGTTAATATGTAAATGTTTTTTTTCTTCATTATACATTCCTAACACATTATTGTCGCTCCTATCATTTACTTTGTATCCATCAAATTCATTTTCTAAATTTTTAATTTGTTTTTTAGTAGGTTTTTTAAATAAACTATAATGTAACTCACTCATTTTAGCATAATTCATAATTATATTATCTATATATTATATAATATGAATAGGAACATTAAAAGTAACACAATCATCAACGATAGAAAATTTATCTCTGTAAATAGAAGTGTGACAAAACCAAAACCTCTAAAAACTATACCAAATTATAATACTTTTCCTAAAAAAACATTACCAACATTACATACTCCAGTAAATAATATGGTTAAAGTTACATATGGTAATTTTATTAACCATCCAATTAAAAATTATTAAATCTATACTCATTATTATTAATGGTGGAGGGTGGAGGGTGAAGGGTTGATTTTTATTTGAATAGGATTTTAAGGAAAATTTAGTAATTCAAATTATTAAAAATATATATTTATATAACCAATTGAAACCAACCCATCACCCTCCAACCATCCACCTATTCATCATTGTTTAAAAATTATTAAATCTATATAATATAAATGTATTTATCTAATACACCATATTCAAATAAGTCATTATATTTAGATACTAAAAATGCTACTTATTCAAATGGATATTATCAATTCGAATTAGAGAGTTATATACAGGCACCACCGATGACAAAAATGTTACTTACTGTAAAAGAAGCACAGTTAGTAAATGTATTTCCAAATATAAGGACTGGTATCAACGATACAATAAATATTACTGGTTCTATATCAGGAAATTTAGTTTATACAATTCCAGAAGGCTACTATGATGTTAATCAATTTCAATCAACTTTTGATGGTTTATCTACTACATTAGGCAGTGACATAGCAGTAACATATTCAACATCTACATTAAAATTAACATTTACTTCATCGACAGAAGATTTTACTATACATAGTAGTTCGACGGCTGATTATATAGGATTGAATGGAGATATAACTTCAACAGGAGGTATAGTATTAATGCCTTTAATAATGGATTTTAGCAGTTTTGATTATATATTTATAAAATCTAACTTACATTTAAGAAATATTAACAATTTAGGATTAACGAGTAATACTTTGATGAGGTTTCCACTGACTTTACCTTACGGTTACACTAATTCATATCAACCACCACAACCTACAAAACATTTATCACACGAAACCAGTTTAGGATTTATACAGATATTTATAAGCGATAAAGAAGGAAGAGATTTAAATCTACAAAATACAAATTTACAAGTAACCATAGAAATATCCTACCTATATCCACCTGAAGAAAGAAATTATGTAAATGTAAGACAAACTCATCCTTGGGAACAAGAAATAAAACAAAATAATAAGAAAGAAAATGATGATAAGGAAGAAAAATAAAATATATTTAGAATATATAATGGGACACTCACATAAAGCAAATCATAAAAAATCGCATAATCATCACAATTCTTTCAAACACGATTTCAAATATGGATTTCTTGGAACAGCCTCGGCTATACAATCAACAGGAAAAGAACTAAATAAAGCGTCGCCTTTACTTAAACCTGTTGGTGAAACACTAAAAGGTGTTGGAGGAATAGAAAAATTAAGTGCTTCAAGTATAGACGCAATAGGTAGTAAAAATCCAAGCAAAAGATTTAAAAAAAATATGGCGATTAGTTTTTAGATATTTAGAAAAATAAATTTTATTATATGTTGTCAATATATAATGAAACATAACTATTTTTTATTACAATCTAACAGAGCAGAAGGCTCGAGTAATCGACACGAATGGACTGTTCCATATCAAAATCTTCAATATCAACCTAATATGAAAGTAAAAATTTTAGGTGCTTCTTGTGTAAATACTGCTGCTAATGCTTATAAATTAATTGCTTTAAAATTATGTAACAGGTCAATTAATTCTACTTCAAGTGATAATACTTCAAATAGTTTAGTAGGTTTTCTGACATTACAAAACCTTTCGGGTAATGTATCATTTAAGATGGACGAGAGTAATGTTGAAGTTATAATGAAATCAAATCCGCTTGTATGGCAGTTTAAATTATACGATGAGAGTGACACAATTATACCATACGCAAATATTACAAATTTAAATATTATTATCGAAGTTGAATATTTAGAAAACGAAGAACGAAAAAAAAAAGTTATTGAGTTAATGAATTAATATTATTATTTAGTAATTTTTTTTTATATATGTATAATATATTATGGAAACTTCTCTACATTCAAGTTTAAATTTTAGTGACAATGCTATGGCTGGAACAATCAAAGGTAAAATTCAACGAACCAAGTTATATCCACAAGCAAGCAGTTTTAACCCAGGGTCGGATATTAGGATAAAACTCCCAGCAAATGAATTAGCAAGTTATGCTGATATCGCTCATCGATGTTATTTACAATTTACACTTACTCCTGTTGGTTCTAATCTCGTCCTCAATCGAGAAGGTGCTTTAGGTGTATTTAGTAATTGTCTTATTCAAACTCCATCACAAACTATATGTGATATTAATGATTATTCTAATTTAGTAGCAACCTGTAAAGATATTCAAAGCGATCAACTTCATAAAGGTAATATAGGCTCTCTTCAAAGTGGCGAAACAACTTCAAATATTGGAGGAACTCTAACTGCTGGAACTGCTTATACATTTAGTGTCCCATTTTGTCAGTTATCGCCATTAGCAACAGCAAATGCTTATATACCACTTTTTAGCCGAGAAGAAATTGAAATTGTATTAACTTTAGCAGAAATTAACGCATACGGATACTGGGCTGGTGCTGTAACCAGTGCTGTAATAAATAATGTTGAATTGGTAATGGATGTCATTAAACTTGATCCACAAAGTCAAGCATTAGTAGATGGAGCCTGTGGTGGAGTGTATAATATTAATTGTATGGGTGTAAATTCAAGTCGTAAAACTTTAGCAAATGGAACTACTTCTTTTGAGACACAAGTTGATAGTAATGTTAATTTTCTCGATAAAATACTTGTTACTTTTAGGAGAAGTTCAGCACAAGATAATTCAGGGGCATATCAATCAGCAAGAGTTAATCCATCTCTAACAAGTCTTCAATTTAGCGTGAATTCTAAAAATTACCCATCTAATCCAGTTAGAGGTGCTGTTAATCAATCTTCAGAATTTCTTTCTGAAACACTTAATGCTTTTAATATGTTAGGTCATAATAACGCACCAAGTTCTTTAAATGCTCTCGGTTCAGTTACACAAGTAAATTGTGGTGGTCTGCCTACTACTTCTCCTTATAATTTTGTAGAGGGTGATGCTGGATTAGCAACGGCGGTTGATGGTAGTAATAGTGGTTCATTTTGTGTTGCTCTTAATCTATCATCTCTTAATGAAGACACTGATGAACTTTATAATGGTATTTCGACTGTTGGAGCAAGTTGTGTATTAAAAACACAGCATTCCGCTATGACCCAAAATGTAGTTCAAAATGTATATTGCTTTTACAACCAAAAACTTATTTTAGATATGAACCAAGAACAAACATTTATGGTAGTTGTTTAATAAATAATAAAAAACAAAAATAAAATATGTATAATATATAATATGGATAAAATTGATTTTAGAGATAAAGTATCGCCATCGATTAATGTTGAAAAAACAAAATTTATTATTGACCCAAGACAAAAAAAGTCATCTTATTTAGGATTAGAAACTGTTTCTTTTAGAATTCCTGCGAATATGGCTAATACATTTTTAGATACCAAAACTGGACTATGTCTTAAAGGTAAAATAAATCTTTTATCTATCACAGGTAATGCTTCAAGTAAATTAGATTTAGTTTTAGATAAAGCAGGAGTTGCTTCCTGTATATCAGCAATTAATATTAAAATTGGTGGAGTTTCAATGTCTTATGATGGTTATAATATAGCACAATGTGTTTTTAAAGATTTAGAAAGTAATAGTTTATATGCTGGTAATCAAGGATTACTTTTAGAAGGACTAAAACAAAACGCTCAAGGTATCACTCTCGAATATGAAATGAATGCTACGCCAGTCCAAATCAATGCCGAACGAGCCGTTTTTGATTTTTGTTTGCCTCTTCATACTCTATTAGAAACCGACCAACCTATACCTCTTTTTGGTTCTGCTCCTATTGATATTGATATTGTTTTAGAAGATGCTTCAAAAATTGGAGCATATCAATATGTTGAAGGTGGCGTTAATGTTGTAATTGAAAATAATGGTGTTAATTACACAGACCTTCAACTACTCGGTAATTATATTATGTTTAGCGACCAAGTAATGAGAGAGATTGACAATCTTCATAATGGAGTTTATGTTTTACATTCAACGGCTATGTATCATTCTTCAGATACTATACCAACAGGGGCGACAACATTTACTTCTCCAATAGGTGTATCAGTTAGTTCTATGAAAAGAGTTTTAGTATCTCACCGTGACACAGGGAAAATTTTAGCATCAGGACGAACTCTTACAGATGGCGTATCCACTGAAAGTTTATCACTCGGTCATCGTGTTAATGGTCTTAATAATTGGAATTTCGAAATTGATGGTGTATCTTACCCGACTAACCCTGTCCGTAATATAAATAACACAACGACACAAGGAGGCGGTATGTTTTATGAATTAATGAATGCTGATGATAAATATGGTGTTCTTTCTTCAAGTGGTAGTTTGGCTGTCAATTCAGGAGCAACAGACGAAGTTCGATGTTCTGTCGCCCCATTCACTCTTGATATGACAGCAACAGGAAGACCTTATGGTGGAGTAGGTTTTAATGTGGGTTCTTATATAACTGCTTATAATTTTGAGGTATTAAATTCAGGCAAAAGTAGGTCAATGAGAGATGGTTTATCTACAGTAGGAAGTTCTTTCAACTATGAAGGTAAATTTGTCACTGCTCTACCCCGTGATATGCGTGTTGATTATTTCGTTCAGTGCGATATTAAATTAGTCCTTGATACGAAAGGCTCTAATGTTCTTACTTATCTTTCATAAATTATTTCATAGATTATTACATAAAATTATCTAAAATAACGAAAATTCAGATTATTTCTTAAAATTATCTAAAATTTGATTAAAAAAGGCAATAATCTATTAAAAATTGATAAAATCACGAAATAATTCGCGAATTATTTCGTGATATAATGTGTTTTTTAGATTATTACCCCTTTTTATTAGATTATTGCTTTTTTTTATCTATTTTTAGATAATTTTATGAAATAATCTAATATTTGACATCTTATTATATCTTAAAATATCTTATTTATTCATCTTTCTTAATATAGTTATTATTTATTGTAGAAACAGATGTTCCCATTTTAGAGGCATCTTCTTTTAAACCTTTTACGCTGTCACTATATTTATCTGTTAAATATATTTTCCTTAGCATAGAACTCGATATTTTTCTACCAAAAATATTTTGTAATCGTCTTGTCATCTCAACGCTTGTATCGATATTTTTTCCTTTATTATTTATAAGAAACCAATTACTATCTTTTGGTTTAAATTTAAGATAAAGTT
>Ga0208645_1001999_pt1 | contig 16800 bp, 19 predicted proteins | sample VirMetDEL_Sep_01_FD_184519 | JGI IMG/M metagenome (GOLD analysis project Ga0208645, IMG submission 184519) | Aqueous microbial communities from the Delaware River and Bay under freshwater to marine salinity gradient to study organic matter... | ecosystem: Environmental > Aquatic > Marine >... | reverse complement strand
CTCTAACAAACTGTTCTCCTCTATACATTGGGAGATACACAGGACCAGAGTTCATAAATCTAGGATTAGCATAAGGGAGCACTCGTCTATATCCCACAGGCTCAGCTCCTCTAGCTGTTGCTCTTCTATTTATCCTAGTTGCTATTTTATTTAAGTACCCACCTCTTTGGTATTCTGCTCCTTGAGATACTCCATATCCCACTCCTGCCGCAGCTGGCACATATTTGAATAAATTAAACATACTTTCAGTAGCTTGTTGGTTTTTATTTCCCTGTAATATTTTAGTGATGTCTCTTCCAGGTGTTCCACGTTTGTACAGTTCTTGTGTAAATGATCGTTGAAGACTTGGGTTGTTTAGGATTTGAGAAGAGGCATCTTCTATGCCTTTGGAGCTATATAAGTCCATAGCAGGGAGTCCTCCTCGCGGGGTAGAGAAATAGTTTCTCAGCTCCCCAGTCATAGCGCTTGTTTCATCAAGCGTAGCTAAGTACTGCTTTTCAGGTGAAAGCGTGTATTTTAATGGGATAGGTTCTGTTAGGGACTTTTGAATTTTATCTCTAAAAGGCTCCAAAAGATTTTGTTGCATAATGGAGTGATAACCCTCATGGTATCCTGTAGATTTAAGATCATCCAATATTGGTGTCTTGCCTAGTGCTAGTTGTTTGCGGGCCGGATTGTTGTGCATGTATGCTCCAGACAAGGGGTTGTATTCTATTCGGTGGGTACCTCGTAGATATCCCCCAAATACACTGGGGTCTAAAAGCGGTGCGGATCGTATTTCTGGAATATCTGCTCGGTTATACTCCAGATTCTTCATATAGTTCTGTATGTAGTCTTCGTCTTTACCAAGCTCTTTTAAATTGCCCTCAATGCGCTGCATGTTAGGAGTGCCTGAAGCAAATTGACTCCTTACTAAATCATCTCCTTCTCTGATAGCAGCAGGAGAATTAATTAGGTATGAAGAAATTTCGTCTGTTGCTGGGATTCTAAGATCGTCTAAACCTTGAACTACTCGTTCTCCTTGTCCGGTAATATTTTTAGCTGCAGCACTTGCGTCTATTTTGGCCGCAAGACCTGCAGTTGATCTAGCAGCTGGTTTTATTGCCGATGCTGCTGCTTTAGCGACTGGACTTAAAACCTTAGAAGCTGCCTTTGCAGCGAGTCCTGGTCCTATTGTACTAGCTATTTCAAATACAGGGTCTACATTGGTTAGTCCTGCTGGGTCAGCCTCGTACATGCCTAATGGCCCCTCAAAAGCTTGCCTCTTCTCTAGCTCTCTCAAATCTATTGCGTCTTGCGAATCCGCAAGCCTTTGCAACATCATTGGGTCGGGGGTTGAAACAGATGTTGATTCTGCTGTTGGGTAATAAGTACCCCCACTTTGCATATTAGCTGGGGTTTCAATTACTGTCCCGCGTTGTGGTCCTGTTGGGAGACTTTGTACACCAGGTGGTACATTCTCGTATGACTTAACTAAGTGCCCTTGTTCGTCAAACTTCTGAATGTTAATTGGGGCTTTCATCCCCATGGTATTAAATGGGGTATTGGGAGGGACATCTGGGAATACCATACTTTGATTAATGTCCCCAGCCTGGTGTGCAGGTCTCAGTCCTTGCTGTTGTTGCTCTGGTGTATTAGCAATCCCTATATTATTCTGTTGCTCGAACTGCCCAATAAGATCTATTCCTTGATCGTACGCTTTATATACGTCAAGTATTGAGCCTGGGAATCCAGACTGCCTATGTCGTTGTAATAACTGCCGTCTAGTAGCGTTATTCATTACTCACCGTTAGGTTCAGTATCCCCTTCTTTATCTAATGCCTCACGCTTCAAGTCAATCTCTTTCAGCTTGATGTCGTAGTCCTGAACTAGTTTTTGCAAGTCTATGTCTAGACGGTTAGTTTGGTCTTTAGCTTCAGCATTGATGAGGGCAATCTCGATATCCTTCTGTCGGTCTCTATCTTTTTCTTGAGCTTCTTGCTGCATCTTAGTTTGCTCCATTTGCATCTGCTGTTGTTGCATTTGCTGTTGAGCTTGTTGCTGTGCAGCTTCAAGTTCTGCTTGTGCAGCTTCTGCTTTTCTAAGCTTCTCTTTAATGCCGCTGAAGTTCTCCGTGTCCATGAGATCCAGGACTGCAGAAGCCGGCATTCCGTTCTGAATCATAGCCTGTGACAATTCCTTAGCTTGTCTGATATTCTCTTGGTCTCTACCTGCATCAGATACAAAGATTCCGTACTCTGTCTCCATATGTCCTAGGGAGTCTAGGTCAATAAACTGGGTAGTGGTATCAGGCATTACATACATGCCTTTCTTCCCAGATATCCAAGCTTCTTTAGAATAGTCAAGCATCCCTTGTAGCTCTCGTTGTTCAAAGCGTGAGAACTTGCGGAATAAGTCTTCGGTAATATGAGATGACTGAACAATAGCTTGCTGTGAAGCTCCTTTGCCTTCATATGCTCCGATTGTGCCCTGACGTTGTCTATTTACCCCAGATATCTTCTCCCACTCTTGCATTGTGGTTTCAAGTAGCAGAACATATTGTTCTATTGTCTTGATAGACATGTCAAGTACTGACTGATGTTGCGGAGATAGTTGTATTCCTTCTTTGTTGTAGTCAACCCATGCAATACCTGTACCTTCTACGTAGTACATAAACTTATCTAGATCCCACTTCTTTGGGATCATGTTAATATCAAACTGCGCAATAATGTCTTTTGATCGTGCGATCGCAAGCTCCATGCGGTACTTGAATATGTTGTAATTAATCTGAAACGGGATACCCAAACTAACCAACGAGATATTATTGGAGTTAATGTCTGAGTATTTGAACCCGTTGATTGGGAGCTTGCATACAGAAGGGTTGTCTATAGATGTTCTCTGATTAGCAATTGGGCTAGTCTTGACGTAGAATCTACCATCAATCTTGGTTCCCTCCCATACTTCGTTTACCCATTCCCAGTTGATCTTCGCTCCTGCTTCTTTCATCTCTGCGGGCATACGATAAGATTCGTCTACCTCAAATTCCTCAATCATCCCAGTCTGTGGGTCGGGGTAGGCAACAAATCCAATTCGTTTACGAGACTTCCAGTATACAGTTACTACTTCTACTAATCTGTTGCGATAGATGTTATCATCTGCACCTGTAGCTTCTGATCGGTAGAGCAGGTATGTATCTACAGACTGGTGCTTAGGGTCTTCTAATTCTAGGCACTGCTCTTCTGTAAGATACTCCCCATACTGATCAATAACTGTAGATGCGTGAGCGTATCGTCTGATTATAGCCCAATCTCCGTCTTCGACAAACTCTACATCTGGGTCTTTATCAAAGTCTACATCAATGGGGTTGATAACATCATAGAAGGGCTCTGAGCGCCGCACACCTTTGTGGGAGTATGTTTCCCCAGACACAAGGAAGTGGAAGAACTGCTTTTGAAACTTATCGTAAATCTCCTGCTCATACATAATGTAGTTTACAGCTGCCTGTCCTTTGATAGCTCTATCGTCTACATAAGTACGTTCGAATTGCTCCATAATTTGTGGGGGGAGCATTGGTTGCTGTTCCTGGATCTGTTGAGTCTCTAGGTCTTTAGGTTCTGCAATCTCTCTAAGAAACATGGCTTCTACTGTCTTCAACAATTGCTGCTTCTTAGCTTCTTCTTTAAGGCTTACAGAGTCTGCGTTCTTTACAGTTACAGTGTAATTCAGCGGGCGCTTAGACTTTTCCCCCAGAAGCAAGTCAATGATGGGCTTGATAATTGGGTAGTTTCTAAGCTTTGATGGAAAGTTCTCTCTAGTCTTCCCGTATGGTTTGATTACGTATCTGTAATCTGCTTCGTCAACTTCTCCGTTATAGTAATCATAGAGTGCTTTCAGGTTGCTGCGTCTTTCACTTAACCCAAACTTAGATATATTGATAAAAGCATCTACACACTCCTCTCTCCACTTCTTTGTCTTCTTGCTTAACGGGAGTCTCTGTTGCGGTATTTTTGCTGCTCCGTACATTCGTGTAAAAGTATAAAAATTATTTATAATTACGGTCGAACCACTCGTCCTGGGACATATCGTTTATGGTTTCCACTACCTCTTTATTATATAACTCTCGAGTGTGGTACATCCCAATCATAAAGGCCATTACTCGGTCAAAGTTACCCCTATGATTAAATTTAATTAGTTCTTGTAATAATCCGACGTCATAAATCTCGTGTAAGTTAAGCCTTATATTCCCATCTTCGTCAGAACTTCGTGGGGAAATTAACCAGTCCCTTATATAAAGCTCTCCTTGACGTTTTCGTTGCTCTGTCATGTGCATCCCATATTGACGTCGCACGTTTCTCGATTGCAGCTCACGTTTATCTAGCATCTCAAACTCTTCTTGTAGTTTGTGCAGTTTTCGATAACGCTTAGCATATGCAATGAGCTCCCCACGATCATTCTCAAACCCTATCTTGGCATTGTAGTAGTCTGCTAGCATAAACAAGTTGCGGTTGTACTCGTCTTGTGTGTCTGGACGTCCTACATAACTAGCTACAATTATGTCATCTGGTTTGGATAGGTTATTAGGGCGCTTTATTACATATGCTGCCCCAAGCGATTGATTAGTTGTGGACTTTCCCTGCGCATACGGGTCATGGCAAATAATGTACATGTTATGTGGTACATTACCCTCTTTAGTCTTCCATGGGTTTTGATATACCACTACACCCCCGGTTAGATTGTCATCCTTTCTATGTGGGAACTTAGTAATTGGTTTGACTGACGGGTCTGGGCGGAATTCTACAGTTTCTCCCTTGTAAAATAGTAAGCCTGCAGTTCCTTCCTTCTCTAGATTATGCGCTTTGACTCTATTGTATTGTTCCTTTAGAGACGTTACATCAAAGATGTTGATTGTGGTCTGGAGTGTAGCTTCTTGCGGGGTAAATGGGTGCTCAGCTATGTATTGGTCTAGTGCTTTTGGATCGTTGGCCTTCTTCTTGTTTTCTCTAGCTGCCTCTTCAAACTCTCTAGCGTCGTTAATCAGGGAGTTACCTTCTTCATCCATAAACCCATCTAAGTTTTGATAGATTGGGACGAAGTATCCGCATGTAGTACCCATAGCGCCGGCATCCCACTCATTGTCAAACTCCAAACAGTTATATGCTGTAGGGTGATAAAACAATTCTTCTAGTGATTCAAAGCCATGCCCCTCTTCACCCCCAGTACCGAATGCTATCATAGTCCCAAGTGTTTTAGAGCCCTGTTTCATTGTAGGCATAGCAATCTCCCACGCAGTTAACAGTCCAGAAAACGAACCAGCTTCTTCAAAGAATATAAGTTCTCCCGCTTTACCTCTGACTTTGTGCGGATTGTCCTTTAGTGATACCCCTATTATTTGTGACTTCATCCCCAATGCTACGTCAGTTCCGTTAACACGCTTCTTGTACCCTGACTGCTTGTGCATTTCCTTGTCGATCAGACGAGGTTGTGTCCATGCTGTGTTATCATCTATGAACGATATAAAGTCCCATGTTTTGCTAAGCAATCCGTCCCCAGTTAGGTATTCCTTCTGTTCTGCAAACACGAAATTCTTAGAGTTACGCAGGTGAAAGTAGTTACGTGCTAGCATAGACCCTGCTTTGTAGGAAAAACCCTTACGTCTAGCCTTTAGTACAGACATATGTTTGTTTTCCTTACGACATTTGTCGACTGCGTGGTAATAATCGTAGTCCCCGTCGTAGAATGCAGGAAATGTACGCTCTCTGCGGGCTTGTACTGTCCCATCTGGGAGTACTTCGTCTACTGCTCGGTCAATTGGGCAATAGTTTAAGTAGAAGTAGTGATATCCCGTGATCCGTACCCCATCTACCTCAAATCCGTATAAACACCTATCTCGTTCTCTATCCCAGTGGTCATAGTACTCTTTTGTACCGTCTAATGCGTCGGTATAGTACCCATGTTCTAGGTAATGCGTAGCTGCAGGTGAGAATAAGTGCGTGTCCTTAAACATTACTGGATTGGTCTTAGGTCATAGTTACTAGGTAGATTGCTTTCCTGCGAAGGATCTACAAATTTTGGGTAACTGCTCCACTTATGTGCTGGTGTAAGGTTTAGTACTTCAGATATATACGCTTGTACTGCGTCGGGATTTTTAATTAACTCCTCATATCTAACTAGGCAGTCTATATACTCTGGGAACATATACATATCAAACATACACCTGTCGTATCTGCTAGGCTTTACGTAACTATTAGAGCTAGCAAGTGTGGCGGTTCTGCCTCTAAATACATTAATGATCTTGATGTTATTCTTTTTTATTTCTGCTAACTGCGTAGCTACTGTTTTTTCATTAGAGGCCCCACTAAACACTGTACCTACTGTTCTTTTTCCTACCTGATAGTCAGATGATATAAACTCACTCAGTGATATCTCCTTGCTGTTGCAGACTTTTAAGTCGTATGCGTTAAATAGTCTTCTAACCAGAGTAGTGCCAGTCTTTGCACAGCCTGTTATAAATATCTTCATTGTGAGTATTTGTTAGTGACCACCCCACCACGGTTAGGGTTTTCCTTCTGTTGCTGCTTTTTAACTAGCTCTTCTAGGTCATCTAGCCCCTGCACTACCTTGGCCATGTTAGCAAGGTTAGATATTAGGTCTTTTGCGTGGAATATGGGCTTCCCATTGTCATCCATCATGGTGAGATCCACGTCATTGAAGTATTTCTCCAGCTTTGTTACGGATGCACGTGCAGCTTTTAGGAGTTTTACTGCAGATGTCTCTGATAACTCTGCATATACCTGTATTGCAGCCTTGATATTGGGGGATGCACGTACTTTTAGGACTTCTTTTATTTGTTCCCACCTGTTTTCTTCGTCATATACACTGTATGGGGAGCGATGGTCTACAAAAAAGTACACCGCAGACAGCTCATCTACCTTTAGAATCTTAAACTCTGGTATAGTGAGTGCATATGGGGACGGGATTACCTTATTTCCGCTAACTGTTATCAGATCTTTCATTCAAATAGTTTAATCTTCCTTTTCTCACGTGAAACTTACCTAGAAAGGGGAGTCTAACTGACTCAAACTTCCCGGCACGGATCACATCTGCTACATATTTAAACTGATAATAAACAGCCTCTTCTACTTTATGCAGTGGGAGGTTGTGCTCACTGGCCAGCTTCTGAATTATTACCTTCTCCTTCATACTTATCCCATCTATTGTCAGGGCAGTCGGCTGTTCCCCATTTTGCTTTCTCTTCTACTACACAACCACAAAGCCCACACCTATAAGCATTCTTTAGATGTGGGCATTTGTTACATGTGTGCAGTCTGTCTTTGTACGTATGTTCATCTACGTTTGGGGCGCCTTGCCTTGCGTATTCTACTAACTCTTTCTTAAAGTCGTTTAGCATTCTAAATATAGAGAGTTTCTTAGGCATCTGCGTAAAGTATTTGTAAGCTTACATTCTTCTGTGGGGATAGAATTGGGGATAGTGCATACCCATTCTTTGTTTTCTTAATTGCCCCCTTGTCTTTTAGCTTCTTAACATAGTTATTCAAGGTGTTGTAATCCTTGATATTCAGTGACTTAGCTACCTCTCTTTTGTTTTCTGGGGAGCATAGATTGACCGTGTCTGACACGTCAATGAATTTGGATAGGACTAGGAGCTCTTTATCTGTTAGTTCAAGTATACCATTAAATACCTGCAGATACTTAAGCGTAGAGTCCACTTTGATCTTAAGTGTTTTCATTTATCTGCACTTTTGCCTTCCCGTCTACAATTTTTATTGTAGTTCGGACTGCTTGTTTGTTGAATTCATCTACATACACCTGTATGTGCTCGCGCGTACACAGGAAAGACAGGAACACTTCTATTTCCTTTGCGGCCATAGATAGTTTCCTTTTCATTTCCAGCGCAGCTTCCGATGAATCTCGTAATTCATCGAACTCTTTCAACGGGATTGTTACTGTCCCGTTCATTTTTTATATGAGTTTTGGGATAACCCCTACAACTTGGAACTCATTGACACAGGCAAACTCTCCCTCATCTAAATGTATGATAAGAGCTCCTGACTCTGGGTGTACAAGAACTGTATCACCTTCTTTAACCATTTGGCATTCTGGGCCTGCAGCTAATACTTCTACAATATTTGTACTTACTGCTTTTTGAGCTGCCCCAACAAGGTGAATGCCGGAATCTGTTTTTTCTACTCGCGGGGATGCGAATACTACCCAGTCACGGGTTGGTTTGAATTTTAACTTTGCCATTATAGTTTGCTTTGCAGCAAATATATAAAGGAAAGTTATATAGTATCAAAATCTATGTAAGTAATTTCTACGCACTCCCCATTTTCTATTGCTTCAGCAATTGGGGGGTATATTCTTTTGTATGCGTTTGTAGATGATCCCACAAAGCCGTCGGACTTTATGTTTTCTGTTTGCGTGTCACCCACGAGTAAACACCCGCTAGTATCATCATCGTCATTACCGCAATGGATAAGAATATACTTAAAATTAGGAACATCTTGAAGCCAAAGAGTCCCTTTATGAATGTCAGCAAAGCGTTTAGTATAGTTTTCATGAATTCTACCCCACGTACGAAGCTTGATTTCATACGTCCCAGCAGGGATACGGGTTTCATGCATAACCTTTTCTTCTCTGTATTCGTCTTCAAGAGTGTAGCAAAGAAATTCTCTCTTATCATTTGTTACGTTAAACAGCAGGCCTAGTGTGCTGTCTTTAGCAGAGCTAAATCTAATTACTTCTAAGTCCATTTTTCTGATATTTATCTAACAAATCTAGTAATGATTTTACTGATTCGGTTTTTATCAGTTCGTTTTCTTCTCTGTAAAATGGATCTTGCTCTGCTTGTGGGCACACGGTTCCGAATTCTGTTAATATGATATTGACATCAGAAACTGTAAAGTACCCATCCCCGTTTATATCTCCTCCTTCCCAGTCTATTTCTCCCCAGTGCTCTAGCATCAACAAGATGTCGTTCATACCTACAACAAAATCTCCGCTGATGTCTCCGTAGCACACGGGCTCTTCTGGACCACTCGGGGGATCTGTTATTCCTGGGCGTAATATTGGGAGAAACGCATGTATGCGTTCTATCTGTCCTGTAGTAAAGTTTGTTCTGCATGAATCTACATAGTAGTCCATGTGATTGTTCGGGGTGTAGTTGTACAATCCTGGAGGGCAGATAGGGGTTTCACAGCTCCAGTTTACTTTTGTTGGAGGGGTGTCGCACACCCAATCCCCAGTTTCTTCGCAGGGTCCTAGGTCTTCCCCGCAATACTCTACATCATTGAACACATGGTGCAGCCCAACGTAATGCCCTACTTCGTGGATTAGTGTCTTGTTCTCCATACGTGTTGGAAGAACTAGCTGATCACCAAACCGTCCGAATACATCTGTCCTTACCCACACCCCATCCATGTCTGTAGCTGGGGTGTAAGAAAGCCAAGCAAACCCCAGGATCCCAGAACAGAATTGAGGGAAGATGTGTACGTTCATGTACTGCGTTCTGTCCCAGACAAGTGGGGTTATATATTCATTCATTTGAGCCCACCCAAACCCACTGTATGGGATGCACGTGAGGTATGGCTCAAGTAGCTGTGGGGCTGTAGGCCACTCATCAAAGTCGTGGTAGATAATATCTACTAGTTCAAACTCGAGCAATGCTTCTTCGAACTCTTCGTTGAGGTGGTCGTGTGAGTCCCATATTACGTCTTCTGGTACATAGCTGTTGGGGAAGCTATCTGTATGGTGTACATGTACTACATAGTGAATAGTCTCCCATGATGGGGGATTTACAAATAACCCCATAACAGCAATATCTGGAGAAGCATCCCCAAATGTTGCACAGCTATCTAACTGCCCATAGCTAAATAAAGGCAGCAGTAGTATTATAATTAAATGTCTCATTAGTCTTTGAGTGAGTTAACCAAACTTTGGATCTCTTCAAAGGTAGTATTTAACTTGAGACTTATATCAGCAGCATATTGCTGTTGGGGGATATTATCTTTATATACAACGACAACAGGTACTGAAATAATGCTAGCTTGCATTGCTGGGGGTTGATTTTCTAACCACCCGAATACGTATTCGCAGTTTTTTAGACTGCGAAGTTCTTCTAATGTGTTAGATTTATTCCACTTCGCATTAATCTGTACTACAGTCACCTGTGCGGATAGTCCTAGAGATAGTCCCATTGCTAGTGTTGTTAGTAGCTTTTTCATCTCCTCTTGGCCTCTGTACTAAGTTCATACAGCCTGTCCTCGATTAAATCTAGCTTTGCCCCGTTCTCCTCTACTTTTTGTTGTGTGTTCATAATTGTCTCTCGGACTAGCTTGTCCTTGAGGTCGTACTCTGTTCTAGATATACTAGGTTCTGGGAGACGCTTAGCTTCTTCTATTTCACCCTGCAAGGCAAACCACATCCCTACTACGGTTCCTACAAAGCTTATGATTATGGCGATTGTCTTGAGGTCCAGGGTTACTTGAGTTCCCTCATCTATTTTCATTTCTTAGTTTTTTCAATAGTTCTACCTGCAAAATATGCTCCGAATGACGTGAGCATGAGTATTTGTAAGAGGTCTACATAACTATCTTTTACATTAAAGGGCCATGCGTCCATTGAGTCTGCTATCATAGTGAGGCAGAACATTACCATTAATGTGATGAGGGTTACAGGACGTATTAGCTTCGCCAACTTTACGTCCGAGTTCATATCAGCTTTCCAACGTTCTGTGACGTTATTCTGATATGCTATTTCTGCATCAACTCTAGCCTTTGCTTCCTCCGGGGAAATTCCAGGCTCTTTGTCAAGCAGATTTTTAACTAATCCTAATGCACCCTGATTAGGGAGGAGATCTCCAACAGTGTCGAGTATTCCGGGGGCTTTTTCTTTCAACCATTCCCCCAGCTTAGTATCTTTTATTTTTTTCTTCTCTTCCATATTATGCAGGTTTTATAGAAAATGACTGGCTTACTCGTCCGTCGCTATTTTGAGCGCCACCAAGTCTTGATTCATAATACATGAGGCTGGAAAATCCAGCAGTTTCCTGTATTTTCCAAGTCACGAATGCAGATATACCTAGATAATCAAAAGTTCCAGTCCCATCACCGGACTGGTTATATATAATAGCCAAGTCTGCTTGGTCATAGGAGTTTGAGTCTGTGCTAGCTCTTTCCCACCCGTTTGATATTGGAGTGCCTGCTGGTATTCCAAAGACGTCTAGATCCCCGCCGTCATATGCTGATATATTTATGCAAAGTGCCCCGTCTGTTTGAGTTGTTACTCCTTGATTAAAGCCACTTGCACTAGTAGTAGAAGCAGAAGTCCCAACTACATCTATAGGGGAAGAAGTTGCTGCCCCTGTTATATGTAATATCCATCCTATAGAAGAAGCGGTGTTGATTCCATTTGATACTGCAACAGTTACTTGAGATCCTTCAGTTCCATCAACTATTTTATAGAATGCAGAAATCTGGGAGTCCCCTGTAGTATCTAGGGTATCAAACACTTCAGTAAATCCTGCTGGGGTAGTTACATAATCAGTGTCTGCTGTAGAGTTTGTAGTTGCCACCAGAATAACCAACATGTCTCCAGTGGATACCCCACTTGGTTTGTTTATTGTTAGGTTGTAGTTTCCTCCACTAGTTCCACCCATATACCCTGCGGTAGCATAGTTAAACGAGGCAACTTCAAATGTAACGGGTGGGGGAGTATACGCCACCTTAGTAGGTGCAGTTCCAATGAAGTTTTCTACGTACGATCCCCCTTTAATGTAGAATCCTTCGGTTGATGCGTAGTTATTTGCAGCCGACCCATTCCCAGTGTCTTGTACGATAGCTGTAAATGCTAGAAGTGTGTATGTTACTGGATCTGATGAAGTAGCATTTAGGGTAAAGGACATTGTTGTATCAAGAGTCCCGTCTATTGTTTGCTTATTACTTCCTCTGGACAGATTTGCTGTTGGGATTGTTTCACTGTCCGCAATTGTATACGTACTCCCAAAGTCAGTTGATTTGAGGATTAAGAATGTAATCACCATATCGTTGATGTTTCTTGCAACCTGACTATCTATTACTGAGAACACCATGTGTACGTCGAATGTGTATGTAGTATTATTAAGTGTGTCTGCATACACAAACTTAGAGTCTGGGGTAACTGCCCCGTGTCTAACGTTAAACTCAACTGGGCCTCCTATAGATCGCCCATAAAGTGGGACACCTGGGAAGTATTTGTCTACTGTTTGACGTAACTCTGCCTGGTATTTATATTGTGGGATTGGGTCAAATATTCTAGCCCCACTTGTCCACTCTGTTTTTGATCTCTCCGCTGCACCATCGTATAGCTCGTCTGTTGCACCTACGTTAAAGCTTGATAAACCAAATATTGCAGATACTGCTAATCCTGCTGTTGCCGGGGAAGTAGGGACAATTATTTGCCGCAAGCTTGGGGGAATTACTTTTCCGGACAGCCCTTCGGTTGAAACGGGGGTGTACCCAGTCCCAAACTTTTGTGGGTCTAAAACAATACCGTATCTTTTATTAGATGCAATTTCAAAACGTGTTGCCGAAAAGATTTGTATATAGATGTTTTCTTCTTGTTGTATTTGTTCTGCTGTCAGCCCGCTACTATTTTTTAGTACGTCCTCTAAGTCTAGTTGCACGTAGTGTATTGCCCATTTATATTCTACCCCATTAATGGTGTACGTGCTTTGGTTTTGATCCGCACTTGTATAGCTTGTTATCTCTTTTTCTATTGTTGTATACCCGTTTGGTTGTAACGAAAGTGCCCCGAGTAATGCTTGTGATCCTATTCTTTCCCCTGAAACGTGTATTCCTAGTTTTAAGGTTAAGGTTTCATCTGGGAGTCTTGTGTACCAGGGATCTGGGATTGTTTCTGTTGTTGGGACAAAAGCTATATACTGAAGCCTAATTTGGTAGCTTGATTCTGAGAAACTAATTTGGGTATCCTTGTATCGGCTTCTAAACTGAGGGGATATTGATACACTTTGATTAGTTGAGCTTTCTAAGGGGTCTTCAGATAATACAGTGTTTTCTACAATCTCCTTTGGTTTAGCGTATCTATCAATATTATTAATTAGGGCTTGTGCTGTTACTCCGTATGTGTTAAATGCTGCAAGCACTCCAGGATTAAAATATGAAAATGCACTTGTTGGGGTCTCAGCCATATACTCAAACTGCACTGGAGCCACAAATCCAACAAAGTCTGGGACTTCTTGCGCAACTGATTTAGTTGCAATTATATATGTTTGTGCTAGCTGTGGTGTTGAGGAGTTATTAGTTGCCGTTGAGTCCCCAAACAACGCTGATACTGATGTTGTTGTAGTATGAAGATATAGATCTGCGTAAAAGGTATCAAGGTCATCAGACCCTAAAAGCGGGGTAAAGTTTGTTGGGTAAGGTTCTACAAGAGATTCTTTAACTGTTATTTTCCAATCCTCTTCCCCTATTACTAGCGGAACTAGTACACCAGCAGAGTCGTATACAGCGTCGTAATCAGGGATTGGGTAATCAAAAGCAAATATCCCGCTGTCATCATCAGCTTTTCCTATAATAAAACGTACAATGTTTCCCCCTTGATACAGCTGTAGATGTGAGTAGTTATCGTTGTATTGGTCTTGATCTATAACTCCAGTACTGAGGAACTGAAGTCCTATGGAGTGGAGATAGAAGTTCTCAATAAAATCTTCTATTATTGAGTCGTTGATTAAAAAGCATCGAGATAGGTTGTGCCCAATTACCTCGTTTCCCCCGTACAAAAAACTATTGGATATTTCGCTTTGCCCATTAATATTCCATATACTCCCGTTTACTACCAGGTGTATGTCATTTGGGAGGGGGTGCAGATCGTATCCGGTTGTCCCAAGTACTTCATTTATAAGGGCTGATGAGTTTGCTGCAATGCCTGCAGCATTTGTAATATTTAATCCTAAATCAGTTATAGCTGTGCCGATGTCGGTGGAGTCAGCACTTGGGAGTACTTGAGTACCTGTAGATCCCAGTGATGTGCTTTCGACTGTTTTAGCTATTTTGAAATACAGATTTTCATCTGTTTCTTCAGTCCAGCTATCAGTGTCTATGTGGTAAACGATGCCTGCGGAGGTGTACTCCCCGTGCTCATATAGTAAATCGTTTTGATTGAACCCGCTATCAACATTTGAGGAGTTCATATCAGTCCCAAGTCCTAAACCTTGCTTCATTATACGTTAGTTAGTCAAGGGGTAAAAGTAGTAAAATAAAATTAAACATAGTTATCCCCCTTTGAGAACTCTTTAACTAACGCATTTCCACCCACCGTATTGAGCCTTTGTCCCGGGGATTTACTTATTACCTTTATCCAGGACCTGGGTTTTATAGCGTTGCAATTTTCACAGCTATCGGGGACAACTTCACCGCTATGTTTACCTATTATTACAAGGCTGCAGTTATTAACCCGACTTCTGACCCCCTACTTACTATCCCTCAGGGGTGATCTAGTTAATTCTAGGCTGTTAACTTCCGCAGTTCTCACACTCTTCTGGGGATTCCAGATTGCATGTAATCTCTCCGGTTTCTACTTTCTTATCCAGTTCTTTAAGTTTCGCTTGATCCAAAAAATCTACGTTGAATTCTTCTTCCATATCTTCCTTATTGAGCGGACAAATATAACCAATTAGTTTTAACGTCCTTGTCCTCGATAAGGTTTCTTGTAATTCTTTGAACTCTTGTGATTGCTGTTCTTGGTCTTAGCATGAATTCCTGGTCGAGATACATGCTTCTCTTCTCGTATCTGTTGTATAAGCTTCGCCATGGGACAAAGCTAGAAAAAAAATTATAGAAAAAAATTTTTTTGGGGTGTTTTTTTGAACACGTGAACCTACACACTCACCGACCCCTACGATACGTCGTACCTTGGGGTATCCCCCCACTAAATTCTAATTACTATGGATTTTATCCCTACTTCCGTTATCCGCAATGCTCGCGGAATCATGCTTAGTCGCAAGACTATTGACCTCACAACTCGAAAGGTTGGCGAGAAGAAACTCTGGATTTCTGCTACTGATGATGCAGACTTATATGCTGCTGCTGTTCAGCTGGCTGATGAGATTGAATCTGAGGGAGAGGCTTAGCCTCTCTTTGGCCGCCGCCGATGATAACAATTTCGTGAGGGAGTGAGAATATACACTAGTATTCTCCTCCCCATTTTTCCCCTGTTTCACACACTGTTACATTCCGTAACATAATATAGTATTGCACATGCCATCTCTAACACCAAAACTGCTCACAGCAGCAGAAGAACAATTAGGCTATCAAGTAGTTAGTGGACATCTTGACGATGCACACTTCATTCTCTTTGTAAAAGACCACAAAATCCAAGGCTTTGTTAAGTCTACAGCTGGAGGCTGGTTTTGGGATTACCCTGAGGATGTACTTGCTCTTGGACGTGAACTTGATAGCGCAGCTTAATTGCTGCGTTATCATTAACTAAATTGATAACACAGCGTGGCCGATAGAATACTGGTCAGTGAAGTACAAGCAAGAATCAGAGGGATTAACGGAGCTCACCCACTGTGTAGTTCTCGAGAAGCTGCACGAAATCTGATTTGATAGCTGTGTTATCATTTTTATCTCTCTTGGAGTACAAACAGGTTCGATTCCTGTTAGAGATACCAATAGAAAGGTCGTATTGAGTCCGGTGATGGGCAACGACGTATTCCTGAGCATGAAGACAAACTGCTTTACGGTATCTGAGGTACCTCTTCTGACCGGAGTAAGGCAGACGGCTCTAGCTGAAGTCGTAAAACATGCAGTTAGGGGGGAGACAGCGCGAGTCTCTCCCCGATTTCCTTCTCACCCTAAATCAAACAACGATGAGCATTCAAGAAGAACTCGACAACGTACGTGAACAAAAGTTTCGCAAGGACATGCAATCTGTCTACGATAAACTCAATGAAGTCTGTTTAGAGCTATGTGATATGCGACTCGAAGAATTCACTGAGATCATGGAGGACTATGGTCTTGCATTTGATGATGATGACCCGGAGAAGTGGATTAATGAACCACCAGATTGGGGAGAACACTCAGAGTATTGCAATATATGTGACTGTATTACAACATTCAGTGCAGACTCTCCGTATGGAACATGCGATTGTTCATAACTAAGTATGTGTTAACACGCGAAACTATGACGATAGTTTTGTGTTTTTCAATCATGCCTCAAAAGGGGTAGTAAATACACTACTAATATGAGGGCAGCGTAGAGCGCTGTGGTGTAAATATTCTAGAGGCCTTGGGTGACGACTCTTGGCTTCGCGCGTCTTATACTGAAACTAATTAGAAACCATGGACAAGTTTGACTTTGAGAAATTACAATGGAAGATAGACCTCCCAGATGACCACACTATTTATCCCGGATTGTGGAGAACAAAGGTTAACATTCTCCCTTACACTGTATCTATTATAGCTGGGGAGTTTGCATACTCTTCCCCAAGATACACACTCCACTCACCTAGTAGGTACGAGAAGTTTGAGGTTGCTGTGCTTGAACCAATCACGGATAGCTTTAGTGGGAAGCAAGGATATGCTACCAAGAAGTTTGTTGAGAATGCAAACGACACTGTTCTTGCGTATTACACGCGAGAAGAAATCATTGACCTGATCAAAAAGATTCAACAAGATGCAGGTCATGGCTTTATTGTTTACCAAACTGAATTTAATCTAGCGAAATCATAAGGAACCGAAATGAGCATGGTTAGGCTAAATCAACCATTGCAAACGTAAACTGTTTGGCGTGTTTACGGCTCAT
>Ga0208645_1001998_pt1 | contig 16804 bp, 23 predicted proteins | sample VirMetDEL_Sep_01_FD_184519 | JGI IMG/M metagenome (GOLD analysis project Ga0208645, IMG submission 184519) | Aqueous microbial communities from the Delaware River and Bay under freshwater to marine salinity gradient to study organic matter... | ecosystem: Environmental > Aquatic > Marine >... | reverse complement strand
TAAACGTCGCAGCTGCTGTCAGCGCAGTGGTGTCGATTTGATTGCCTGCCGTGATTGGCAGCAACGGCTGCAAGCTGTATTGACCGTTGCTTGAGATAAACGACAACAAGAAAAACGGCGCCATCGTCGAGATGTACTCAACGACGTTCATTGACTGCTCAATGATGCCATTGAAATGCGTGCCAATGTTGGTGTTGAACGTCGCAAGCGTTTGCAGGTTGCTGGTATCTATTGGCGTGGCAATGGCTGCAGTTGATGCAGGATCAAGCCGTTTTATCAGCTCAAACAAGAACATCGCAAGGTCAACGAATTGGTTGCTTGCTCCAGTCGTCCCAGGTGTGCCGGCGCTGTAAAGCGCGACTTTTACGCCTTGCTCGTAATAGATCGAAAGCTGCCGCGTCGTGGTGGGGTAATTGTCGCCTTCATCGTATAAATTACCTTCAACGCCAAGAAATGTAACGTCTGAAAAAGTTGTGAAATTGTAGCTAGACGGAAAACTTGTCGGGTCAGCAACTGGGCTAATTGCTTGTTCAACAGCCATGCACTCAAGCGTTCCGGTTGATGCTGGATTGGATGGGTTGATTTGTTTGTTTTCTGTCGCAGTTTCGTAAATATCAATGCATGGACCGTTGGCGTTGTAAAATATTGACCAATAGTTAGCTATAGGTGAGTTGAACGTGCCGGCGGCATCTCCCGTCACAGTTCCGACTGTGCGACCGCCAACCACAACGCCACCAGAATAACTCGCATTCCAGTAAAAAGTAATTGCACTTGGACTAAGGCCCAAAGCGGCCCAATAATCTGAAGTCCTGTCAGTTCCTGTTTCAATTTCGATTGCCCTGTAATCTGTGCCAGGCGTCACGAGAACAGTGTTGCTGGTGTCTCCGCTGCCAATTGTTTTTACTCTGATCTGCCAGTAAAAAGTTTCATAATCAGGATTTCTTGTAATCCAACCGCCGCTTCTTTGTCGCTCAAATATGTAATAAGAAGCTTGCGTTTCGCAAAATATTTTTCCGCCTGTGATTGGGCAAGAATTAGGCGACGCCGCCATGGTTGCAGCTGAAGAGAAATAATGCGTCAGAGTCGCGGTAATGCCTGGCGTATATTCCAGATTTCGATTACCCACAAAAGCGCGGCGGGCTAAAGGGGAATCAACCATGTCGCCTTGGCTGATTGCATATAAAAATTGTCCGGTGTAGTTGTAAGAGCCCTCTTTTAATAACTGCGGCTGGACCCATACGCCGCCAACATTGCTTGCACGTTTGCAGAAAACGATCGGGATCGTGTCGCCTGCCGTTGCATATTTTTGTTCCTTGCTTAAATCCCTTTGTGGTTTTTTGCTGTTTGCAGGTGCGTCATCACTGCGGGTTGCTGTTGATGCCGGTTCGCTGCTTCTCTGCCTTACGCCTGCTGTCTGATCTCTAAAGCCCGCAGCCGAACGCGCACCACTAAATTCGCCAATGTATTCGCTGATTCTGTAGCTTTTCATCACCGTGCCTCCCGATCGCGTGCAATGATTAGTGCCAATTCACTGGGCGGGCAGCAAATGTTGCCGCCAGTCATTTGCTCAATTTCCACCACCTCATCAGAGGCATTCATATAAAAAACCCGGTCATCTTGAACGCACATTCGCAAGCCTTCTGCTGTTGTGCCATCAGGCAACACCGCTTGGCAGTCAAAACCAACAACGTGAAAATTGGTCATGCTACCCGCACCTGATCAAGCATCCCCGTAGATACCTTACGAGTCGGCACCTGTGGGTTCAGTTTATTGATCGCTGGGTTTACTGTCCAGCTCACTTCAATATCAGATGTTGAAGCGCCTTCAATGCTGCCAATGTACCGGCTGATTTGCTGCGCACTGGCTGCATCAAATTCATCTTTGCCTGCGTCTTGGATGTAAAGCGTTGCGATCACCAAATTATTGGCACCCATGGCGCCATCAGTCACGTCGATCAAATCGCCCGTTGCTGCTGCTGTAATCGACAGATCATTGATTGATGCAGCCTCAGTGCTGCCAAATCCTGTAACGTCAAACGCCAAGTAGCCATATTTGCCGGTTGCATTAGCATCAACGCTCAACGTCTGCGGCACCTGGTAGAAGTTCTGCCATTGCCTTGTCGGCGTACGGTTGCCGGATCCATCCACCACGTTGTCGCGGTCGGCGTAATACTCGAGAAAGCACAAAACGTCGTAATTAACCGCCATCAGGAGAGTCCCAGGCTTGCGCGGGTATTACCGTCGCGTCTGATTAAATCCAGTGTCTGTCGAATACCCGCCTGCACAGCCATACTTAAATCCCCTGTAGTGACGTAGTTCGTTCCATCCATTTGGGTGACTGGTCCGGTTTGGATGCTTACAGAACCAACATAACCACCTTCAGCGTAACGAGGGATCGCAGCCGACCCACGGGCACCCATTAGGTAGTTAGTGGCGAAGGCTGCGGCTTTCTTTTCAGGAACGATGTATTCGGGGCCTCCCTCACCAACCAAAGCCATCTGAGCCCCGTTCACGAAACCGCCTTTGGCATAGGCTGGGGGACTACTAGAGCCGCCACCACCGCTTTGGGCTTTTGCTGCGTTTAGAGCCTGCTGTTGAGCAGCGGCTCTCGCAATACTGTTCGCAGCCCGATCAGCCTCGGTGGCGACGCGAATCATCATCGTTACTGTTCCTTGAGTATTGCTCTTCACCTGCCCCATGCCTGTTTTCAGGTTATGGGCATTTATCGCACCATCGGAAAGCCTACCCGACAAGTTATACGCCTCCTGCTGACTTAGGTCTATTTCATCGCTTACAAGTTTCTGTTCGAGGTTTTGTCTCGCGGTTAGTTCCGCTGCTCTGAACTGTGCGTCTGCCGCTTCTTTCTGGTAACCGGCAACCTGTGCTTGGGTGGTGATCTGCTCGTCAATTAGACGGATTACCTCAACCTGCGCGTCTATAGATTTTTGCACCCGTGCCCGTGTAGCCGCATCGCCTTTTCTTTCTGCTATTAACATATCTCCGCGAGCCTTAAGAACTTGTGCATCAATTACTGCACTTTGGCGCTTAAATTCAAGTGCCTTTTGCTCGGCTTCAATCTGGTTAAGGGTCTTTTGGTAAACAAGCTCAGCACCCTTAACCTCGTTTTGATATATCACTTTGGCTATCTCTAGGCGCTGCCTAGCGGTGCCTGCTATTTCATAGGCGCGTTCCAGCTGTTGATTGTGTAAATCATTAACTGCTTTCTCTGCGTTTAGACGCGCATCAACGACGCTCATCGAATTCTTGTAAGCAGTCTCTTGAGCCTTGATATTACGCTTTTGGGCTTCTCCCTTTTCTGTAATATCTTTAAGCTTCTCCTGCATACTCTCGTATTGTATATTCTGTTTTTCTAACTCGTATGTTTGATTTATTCTTTGTTCTTCTATCTTGGCATTCTTTTCAATCAGCATCTCCGAATGCTTTAGCTCGATCTGGGCCTGCTTGCTGGTAAGATCGCCGTATTCTTTTCTGTTTTGTTTAATTTTATCGTCTGTAGCAAATTCAAGTTCTTTAAGTTTTTTATTTCTCTCTAGTTCAGCGTTGATCAGTTTTTCGCCTACAGTCTTGCCTGCTGTGCGCTTACTCTCAATATCAAAGAGTGCCTTATTACGGTTATACTCCAGCTCTAACTTATCTGATGATTGGCGCAGAAGATCTAAGCGCTTTTGCTCGCTCTCTACAATGTCTTCTGTATCCTTGTTTAGAAGCTTAAGCAGTGGGTGGAAAGGGTTGAGCCGATTGACTCCTTCTGACAATAGCTGTAAAAGAACATTTGCGCCTTTTGTTGTCTGATTTACTAGCCGTAGTATCTGTGTCAGCGCATCAACGAACGGCTGACTAAGAATGCTGACTAGGCCGGATACTGCGGATAACGTTCCATCCCATTCATTGGATAGTTTGTTGACCGACCGTGTAATGTCAGCTGTTTTGCTCGGGATAATACCGGTTTGTTCTGCTACTTTGGCTGTAACAACACTCAGCGCAGCTCCTGACTCACCGGCTTCAACTAAACGACGTACCAGCTGACGTAACTCAGCATTAACGGTGATAGAACTTTGTTCTAAGGCGTCTAAATCAAGCACGCGGGTTGCGTTACCGATTTCGCGGAAACGGGTTACAAGTTCTTCAACCTTGCCCGCAACTGCGGATAAGGCGATCTGGAGACCCATGGCGGCCTCTCCAGCCAGTCCGAAAGCTTGCGCTATGGCGGTTCCCATCGCACCACCGGCGACCTGACCGACACCGCCACCAAACAGCAGTGGGAAACCAGCACCAAGACCAAATGCACCGGCTTGTTCAAGGAGTCCGGCTGTACCAGTCTTAGAAGTTCCGGTGCGCTTTTCGGCCTCCTGCCTGTTTTTGCGTATCTGCTGTTCTTCCTGCTTTAAAAGTTTTAGTCTGTCCTTAAGCACAACCTCAAGCGCTCCGGCTTGTCTGAACCTGTTTGTGCCGAGGTCAACTTTTACTTGCTCTAGTGTTTTTTCTGCTTTACTTACGTTTAGACCCGCTGCTTTTAACCTGTTTATCTCTGCGATGTATTCCCGTAAGCGTACAGCACTTTTTACTCGGGCTATCTCAGACCGCTTTATTTCGTTGCTGTACTCAATGATGCGCCCCAGCTCTGTTGATACGGCCTGAACGCCTGCTACATTTTTTTGGTCTTTAAATACGTTGAAAGCCCTCGAGATATCCTCTAAACGGCCTTGGAACTGTTTCTGTTCTGGAGCAGCGGTGGTGTAAACAGCCTTGAGTCTCCGCTGGTAGAGATCTACAGCGGAATTGAGTTTAATTTGGTTTAGTAAAGTTCTATTGGTCTCGTTGTTGTACTTTTTCTGTTCAACAGCGGCTTCTTTTGCAATATCGGCCAAGACGTTCGTCCCGGCTTTTGCTGTCGGTTGTTTTATTTTCTCAACTTCTTTGTTTAAGGCTGTTACACGGCTTTGCAGCTTTTTAAGCCGCTCTTCGCCGCGTAGGACAAGCTCAATTGTCTGCTGATAGCTTGCCACAGCAACTTAACACCTACTAACCACTTTAGCGGCGGCGTTTGGCTTTCTCGTATGCTTCTTCTTCGACCTTGGCTCGGTACGTGTAGTAGGCGTGCCAGCCCAGCAGTTCTTCCTGGCTCATGCGGGATTGGAGTTCGCTGAGCGTCATCTTTAACTCGCCGGCTAGGAAGAACTGGAACTGCAGAGCAGGATCCTTCTCGATCTCACTCTGCAGTGCTTTTCATGTCGTCTGTCGCTTCGGTCTCCTCAGTCAAGATTGCCAGCATCAGGGATTGAAGATCCTTGTCCTTGACTTCGTTCTTCAGGATGTCGATCTCGCCAGCCTTAAATAGCTTTGTGCCGTTCTCGTCCTGGGCTTTGTTGATCAGCAGCTGCAGAGCAAATGCACTGGCATCATCGGATTTGGCTTGGCGTTGTGCGCGTTCGCGCTCAGCCATAGTCAACGGAGTAAACCAAAGCTCGAAAATCGATCCATCTGATAATTCGACTTCCTTTTTGATCGGCTCCATGTTTGCAGCTTTACGGAGACGATCAATTGCGCGAAGTGCGACAGGCATTGAATTAGTTGTGTATGTGGTTAGTGTAGCGGTTTACAGCAAAAAGCCCCGGTAGAACCGGGGCGATTCCCATCTGCCTTTCGAATCTATCAGGACTTGCTGAAGTCGAAGGTAGGTGCAGAGCTGGGACGGAAGGCGATCTCCACGCTTTGGCCGTCGTCGGGGTTCACGCTCAGACTTGCGGAAGTCAAAATCACGGGAACTTCGATGGAGCGGCTGGTGGTGTCGTTAACCGAACCAGAGCTGATGATGCGGTCGATGTATAGCTTCATCGTGGCGCCATTCTGCTCGCGCTGGATCACGTCTTGGATCAGACGGCTAGAGAGCAGAGTGTCGTCGTCGGTGGTATAGACGGTGGCCGAGCCGGAACCGTCAGCAAAGCCAGGGATGTAAGCCCGGAAAGGAGCAGTACCGGTAACAGTCTGACCGATTGTGGTGACATCGATCTCGCTGCGGGTGATCTCAAAACTCCATTCACGCACCTGACCGACAACGGCGGCGGCGGTGTAGGTGATGCTTGCGGTGTCCGAACCAAAGCCAGTAGGTGCTGCAGTTGCGGTCTCTTCTGAACCACCCACCGTGGAGCTGAGGGTCATCACGCCGGTTGACTCTGAATAGGTCAACACGTAGTAATCACCGGCAGCAATCGCGCCAGTGGTGGTCGCTCCAGCGGGGTAGGCCAGGGTCACGGGGTCGTTGACCTGGAAGCCCAGATAGGTGCCGACAGTAATGTCGCCGCCAGTAGCTGGGAATGCGGAAGCGGTAAGAGTGGTGACAGAAGTTCCGGCTGGTTTGTAGTACAGGGCGCCGGAGGTGCCCGAGAGGACGGTTGCCATAGGTAAGACCTATCGGTAGGGAGTGTCGCGGGCACAGCCCGGCTAACTCTAGGTTAGCCGATGTTGCTATTTACGAAATAACCTGCGCCGTGAAGTCAGTCTCGATACGAGAAATAAAATACGGCGTAAACGCAATCCTGGATTCTTGGTCCGTTGATCCCGTTCCAAAACTCGGACCATCGATTGATCCAGTGCGGACGTAGATGCCGCTGTCCGGTTTTCCTGTATCGTTTATCGTCTGCAATGTCGTAAAAGCTGTGTCTATTAGCGCTTGGCTGCGAGCTGGTCCTACGCCTTTTTTCGCATAAGCACGGACCACTACAACACCTTGTACATAATCTGAGGATGTTGTTAGTGTCGCTTCTGTAGTTACGCCGAATTGGATATTTACAAAGATAAACTCGTCGTCCGCTTTCTTGCCTGTTGCGAATATATTGTCGAAATAAACGGGTACAGACGGGCTAAGACTGTTGTAAGCCGTTAACAAAGGGGACTCAAACTTGGCGCGGATTCCTTGATAGTTCATGCCTTACATCTCCGTGAATCGGCCTTGATTAGCTTCCCTTGTTACCACTCGTATTCCTTTCTGGACAGCTTTAGCTATTTTACCGCCTCTCGCATACGTCGTGTACCAGTCGAGAGGTGCGGTGGATCGGTTATTACCGCTTCCGCTGCCTATATCACCACGGATACCAGAATCACGTCTTATGCCCCGAGAAACAACGTCTCCCTTGGGCTCAAATCCTGGGTTTACAAACTCACCTGGCTCAAGATCTAGTGCAATGGCAGCGTGCGGGGCTGTGTTCTCAATAATTAGTCGGGTTTTCCTAGCCATCTCTCTGGCTGTGACCGGAAGATCAGGGACATCTCCTAGTTTGTACGGATATGTGCCGGTGCCCATTTCGCCGCTAGAAGCAGAATAGCTAGCCCAGCTATCCTTAAAGTCACCGCTCCACTCAGGACCAGCCTCGGCTAATCCGTTCATAACGTTTCGGGCCACCGTGCGTATGGTTTTGTTGGCTGCACGACGCTGGTCCCTAACCAGGTCATCTTTAAGTGTCTTCTTAGCCATTACTGCGGCCTCACTACAAGAATGTGCAGAATCGCTTGCTCGCCTCGATAGGTATCGATATCAATAATGCGTCCCAGTCGAGTTGATCCGGCTTCCTCGTACTCAAGACGGTCGCGCACATTCGGGTAATAGTCACCAAGCTCGGAGTTACCAATAATTATCTTGATGTCTGTTGATTGGTAATCGCCTCTGAACTCTTTTGGGTTCAGTTTGGTGATGATGCCTTTGACTGTTACATTCGTCTCTGTGCCGCTGATCGTTCCAGTGGCTGGGTCGTAGGTTTCGGTTGTTGCCGCTTTGACGTATGTAAGGTCTTGGCCCCACTTGCTTAAAAGTGGGGCGGGGATACCCTTGAAAACGTCGTCAATGAGTGACATCTCAACCCCTCACAACACGGACTTGGTAGCTGCCGGAGCCGCCGATGGTGTACGCACCAAGGTAAGACTGCAGCCAGGGGTAAACGTCGAAGACGTTGTTGATGGTGCCGACGGCTTGGCTTTGTTTGCTGTATTTCACTTCCAGCTCGCCTAGCTTCACTTCGTCGTAGATACCCTCGGTGCCGGTGTTGCCGGTTACGGCGTCTGGATCGTTGGCTAGGGCGCGGGCCAGTTCATAGGTTGCGTATTTGATTTCGGCGGGGATTACGTCGCAGACCAGTTCGATGCGGTCGACGTGGTAATTGTTGCGGGGCCAGCTCAGTGCTTGGCTTGTGCTGCAGCGGTCGCCGTAAAAATTAAGGCTGTCGATCCAGCGGGTTGCTGAGATTAAAGAGCGGTTCTTTTGATCGTCGGTCTTATCGTCCCAGGTGCTGCTTTCGGGCGTGGTTTCAAAGTACGAGTTTGCCTCAGCCAGCGTTACATAGCTGTTGGAGGAAGCTCCCTTTAATGTGGCGTCGATTACTGCGGCCACAGCAATAACAAATCACTTTGTCTCAGTGTAGCGGCAATAAAAAAGCCCCACCGAAGTGGGGCTGATGGGGGATCCGAAATAACCGTATCAGGCGATGACGGAGGTGTCGAGGGGGCTGTTGACGGTGAGCTGAACCATGGGGATCAGGTCGATGTCGTAGGTGGCGCTCCAGTTGCCTGCGGTGGCCAGACCGGTGTTGGTCGGGTTGTCGCCTGCGTTGGTCCACTTGGTGCCCATCACGTGGTAGGCGGTGTGGTAATCCACGGAGAGGACGTCCTGCTTCGACAGCACGTTGCGGTCGGCTTCGATGCGGAGATCCTGCTGCACACCTTCGAGGATCGTGCCACGCTTGGTCAGGTAGCAGTAGAACTCGATCTGGTGGGTGGAGGTGCCAGGAGCCACGGTGTTCACCGAGGGGTCCATGATCACGTCACAACCGGCGAATTGGCCGATGCTGCGTGCGCCAACGCCCACGCCGCCGCCGCCCCAGGTCACAGCGCCGGATGCGGCGAGTGCTGAGGTGGAGAAGGTCAGCATTCCCACCTGATACAGGTAGAAGCCGACGGAGGGGTGGACAACCAGTACGTCCAGCTCGTCGCCACGCTCGCCCAGCTTGGCGCGGGCTTCGGCAACAGTTGCGGCGGTCAGGAAGTTGTCCTCATCCGCACCAGAGGCAGCAGCAACGCCTTTGTCGAGGGCGTTGGCGCTCAGAGCGGTGCCAAACAGACCGGCAAGCTGGGAGAACAGACGCTCGCTGTTCTTCTTGTTGATGGCATCAGCAAGCTGGTTGCGGATGTGACCCATAGGATCCTCACCAGCAGCAAGCATTGCCACGTCATCCACGGCATACGCGAAACCGCGATGGCAGATGGTTGCAATTTGGGTGCCGGTGCCGATCTTCTGAGGAGTCAGATAACCAGCGGTTGAGGTGCCCCAAGTAGCCGTTCCATCCATGATCTCCTCGGTGGGAGACACAGGGTTGAACTCGGGGACTTGAATGCGGGTGCCGCCTTCGCGGGCATCCAGCAGGGGGTTGCGAGCAACAGCACCGCTCTTCAGGAACAGGCTGCGCTCTTTGATTGCCTCAGACACATAGGTGCTGAGATTATTCCTTTTTACGATGTCCGCGAGAAGGACACCGCCGGAATAATTCTGAAATGGTGCGGCCATTTTAGAAAACCAACGTCAAAGGTGTTTGCGGGGTCCAAGTCACGGACTTGGTGAGGCAACGTCCCACGGGGACTACAGGCTTGCTTCCCTCTTCAGCACTGCTGCGAGTTCGGGTTCCTGTGCTTCTAGTTGCATTTGCCTCGTTATGTTAATACTACCGTCCTTCCAGGGGTTAGCCATTCCGGGCGCAATCGCTGAGTTTGGTGTGGGTTTGGCGCCCATACCTGCAGCGCTACTTGGTTTGAAGTGGTGCTCGTAACCCGATCCAGGGTTTTTTAAGTTATTCAAATAGGTGCTGATATCTTGTTCGACACCGCCCTGCAATACGACTACTTTGCCGTCTGCATTTTTCTGTAGATTGTTTTGCAAAAGCATCAACATTTGGTCGGAGTTGATGGCTCCGGCTTGGTTGATTGCGGATAATGCGCTTGCTTTTGTTGCGGCCTGTTCGTTGGAGACTCGTAGGTCTTCAAGCTGGCGTTCCAGGTCGGAGATGCGGAGATCTTTGTCTTGGGCGGTTTTGTTGGCCTCTTCCCAGAGGTCTTTCCATTGGCCTTGGTCTTCCAACGTCTTTTTGCGTTGGTCGTCCTGCTTCTTGTAGACCTCGTCGAGCTTTGATTTGATGCCTTGGAAACGTTCCTCGGCTTCGACGGCTTGCTGCTTAAAGGCGGCTAGCTGGGTCTCGTACTCGGCGCGGATTGAGGCGGTTGGGTCGGGTTGTGAAGCGGTGTCGGTTCCAGCCACGGGCTGGTCAGAACTCGCCACGGGCGTGTCCTGGATGACTTGCTCTTCCATGCTCAGTATTCGTCTGGGGTGGGTACGGGTGCGGATTCAGCGGATTTGGTGCGGCGCTTCGTGCGTGGCTCGGACTTAACCTCTTTTGGTTTGTCCTTCTCATACAGATTCGCAGCGCGGAGTTCTACAAGTTCCCACTTGTATGTCCCGTCGGGCTGCAGAACCTTGTCAAGTGATTCGGCCATGACAAGTTTTAATGGCAGTATTATTCTACTGCACTACTTACTAAATGCTTTCGTTCGCCGTAGGTAGAACCTCACCACGCACCAGCACCTGGCGGAACTCCTCGCGGTCCAGGACACCTTGGTCGAAGAGTGAAGTTAGTGCGGTGATGTCTTGGCCGATTAGTTTGTCGATGTCGAAGTCGCGGCTGATGCTTACTTTGGGTGGTTCGAGCCCTAAGTAGTTCGCGGCAAGGTCGAAGGACTTCTGCAAACTTTGTTCGAGGTCCAGGGACACCATGGAAAGCATGGAGTTGGTGTCGACACGGTCCAGGCGACGGGCGTCGGCAGATTCTGCGACGAATTTTTGTTGGCTCAGAGTGCTGATGCCTAACGTGGCCATCTGCATCTGTAACTCGCGGATTTCGGAGGTTTGGGCCTCGAATGCGCTAGATGCTGGCTCGACGTAGTAAACCTTGTTGCCTGGCTGCGTGGAGATGGCGTAGTTCACGCCTACGGCCATGTCCTTGGTTTGGTCGTCCCAGCCCTCTAAAACCAGCATGGGTTGGCTGGCGATGTGCAGGCTGTGGATTAGGTCGGCTTGGCGTTGGAAATGGGCCAGGTTTAGGTAGGCGATGTCCAGCAGCGGGGGCTTGCTGACCATTGTGTCGGTCTTGTTGGAATAAACCGTGACTAGGGGGATCTCGCCCAGGCTGTAGTCGCCAGACTCGACTAATTCGTAGTCGGAGGTGGCGTCGCTAGCCTCGTAGGCGTTTGGATAGGGGAAGCCGCCTGCTGCTGCCTTTACAGATTCGGTTTGGCGGTAAATCCGGTAGCGGCCTGGTTCGATCACGCGGATTTGGTCGTAAACTTTCTCGCCAAACTCTCCATCAGCAACGACGGCGCGTTCTTTGATGCGGATTTGGGTTAGTTGGCCGTAATTTGTCTCGCGGTCCAGGCGCCAGCCGTAGATGTTGGTTGGGTCGATCTCAATCCAGTATGGGCGGCGGTTTAGTGCGCGTTCCTCGGCCAGACTGCGTGCTCCAGTTGGGGCGGGGAAGTCGACTAGCGTGTGGCAGTGGCCGTAGGTTAGGGCGCAGATGAGTGCGCGGCGGGCATATTCGTCGAGGTCCGAGCCGCATCCGTCGACGTTCTTGGCAAAAACCTCTGACCAGTACGGGTCGCCTTCGAGGGTGATGGGGCGACGCAAAATTAGACCGGCGGCGGCACGTACCAGGCGCTGGGTGTAGGGGGAGAAGACGGCGCGGTTTACGCGGGCGAGGTAGGCCGAGTAATCCTCGCGGGGCTCGATTGGCAGGAAAGCTTCGCTGTTTTCGCGGAGATACTCGGTGCCGAGGGTCACCGCTTTCATGATCTCCCAGCCGCGCATTTGGTCCAGCACTGCTTGGGTGCGGACGAAAGGGCTGTCCGGTCCACCCGGATAGGTGGAGCTGACGAGGTGGGTGCGGATTTGGCCGGGGACAGAATAAGTCATGGGGTCACCACTTCACCTTGTCAGCCCAGTAGGCCGCAGACATTTTTCCTTTTTTGATGTTAGCTGCGTGGCGGGCCTTAAATGATTCGCGGCGCTTGCGGTAAGACTCACTTTCGTTTTGTTTTTTGGGGCTGCCCTTCACGCCCTGTTGGCCGAAACGGATTAACTTCACCTCGTTGCCGACTTTCGCTAAAACGGCGTGGCTTTTGCTCGGGTGGTTCGGGGTGCGCTTGGGTTTGTTATAACCCTCGAATTTTTCGCCGCGATACTCAATCATCGTCATCCTCCACTTCGATCATTACCTCGACCCCTGATGCAAGGCGGGTCATTAACGCACCAAAGTCAATTGGGTCCTGAGGGGTCATAAAAGTAAAACTAGCCTCGGTCATGCGACTCTCCGCATCGACCTCAAGATGGGTGCAGAAGCCGGGGATGATGCGGGTGCCCATTAGCTGCTGTACGAAAGGCCGATGTGTGGGACGATGCTGGGCGTTCCAGAGCTGATGCTCTTGATCCTCATGCGGATCCGGTTTACGGGCTTGCCTGTATAGAAGTAGATGTATTCGCCGTTGGAGTTGATGGTTTTGCTGGCGTCGATTTCGTACCAGGTGCCTGCGCCGCCGTTAAATTCGGTCTCGAAGGCGAGGGTGAAATTGGCGCCGCCCGTTACGACAGCGGCGAAGCAAAATTCGCTTGTGTCGGCGTGAACCTCAAGGGCGTCGTTGACCGACGTTAGAGGGGTGGATTCGTGGTACTCGACAAGGTTCGTGCCACGGAGGACGGTGATGGCCATTATTTTTTACCCTTGGGTTTGCGTTTTTTGGCGGTTTTGGCCGCTTTTTTGAAGGCTTCGGCGGTTGGAGCGCCCTTTGAGCCCGGCTTGCGCATCTTTTCGCCTGATCCAGCTGCAATTCGCTTGCGTTTGGCGTTGATGTTGGCGTAGAGGCCGCGTTTTGGCATGGATTTTGCCCCCAGGCTATTTCTAGTTTAGTTAATAGAGTCGATAACCTGTTTGGCCCATTGTTGTTGGTTTGGCCAGGTTGAATTGTTGGAGGCAGAGGTAGCCGAAGGCGTCGAAAGCGTGGTCAACCCCTAAATTTTTGTTCGGGAGGCCCGTTCCAGGGGTGTAGGTCAGGGTGCGGAGAGCTTTGATTAGTTCTTTGCAGCGGGGGTGGATTAGGGTGCGGCGCGTTCCGGTCGCGTCGAGGAGCGCGGTGTTGACGGCGGTGATTTTGTCGCGGATCTTCCAGGGGGAGCGCGGGGATTGGACGGTGAAGCCGGATTTGCGGAGGATGGTGTGGTCGGTGACGCCGACGCCGCTGGTTTTGCGGGCGCCGCCGGTGGGGTCGGGGCAGGCAATTACGCGACGCTCCACCCCGTAGCGGGAGACGATTTCGTCCGCAAAGTCCCAGGTGGTCGCTCCACCCGTGAGCATGATTTCGTCGAAGACGTAGAGGGTGTCGTCCTTTTTGACGGCGCAGATGCCGCTCATTGGGTCGACGTTGAAGTCCACCCCGAGGAGGAGGGGGAGGATTGGGATGTCGAGGGCTTCTTTGTCGATGTTTGCGTCAGAAAAACTTATGGCGACCAGGCCGGAGAGGTTTTCGAAACTGGCTTCAAATTCTTGGCGGAAGGTGCGGGCGTCGAGTTGAGAACGGGCGGCTTCGACTTCTTCCGGTGGGACGTTGCCGCCTTGGATTGTTGTGTAGCACCAACGCTTCCAGTCGCCGGTTCTGTCCTCGTCGACGTAACACCACAGGTCGTAAAACCAACTCGCAGTGCCCTCGGGGGTAGAAATGAAGAGTGCCCAGCCCTGTTTGTCCGCCAACGCAGGGCGAAGCACCTCGAACCAGACTTCCGCTTCCATGAAGGCGGCCTCGTCTAGCACAACACCGCTTAGGGAACGACCGCGCAAGGCTGATGCGTTTTCTGTGCCCTTTAGTTCGATCGTGGAGTCGTTGATTAACTCCATGCGGAGTTCGGTCTCGTTCTTGCTACGTACCAGGGAGTTGGGGATGATCTTTTTGAGGGTTTTCCAGGCGATGTCTTTCGCCATGCGGTAGGTCGGGGCGCAGTAGAAGTAGGTTTCGCCGGGGCGTTCCAGGGCAGCTTTGAGGAGTTCGATGCAGGCGAGGTAGGATTTGCCGAAGCGGCGGCCTGCGACGAGGACGCGGAAGCGGTTGGTTGCGCTAAATACGGCGCCTTGGGCGGGGCGTAGAGATAAATCTAGGGATTTGGGCACTTAGGTGGGCTTATGTGTGTTACTAGCGTATTACTCGCGTTCGATTTTGATGTTGATGTCGGGGACGTTGTTGCCTTTTTCTTCGGCGGCGTCGCAACCGACCATCTTGGCGAGGGAGTCCAAGACTTGGGCGGCGGTGGCCATTTGGCCGCGCTTCATTGAAGCGTTGAATAGACGGTTGCGCATCGAGAAGATGCGGCCCGCCATGTTCTCACGCTCCAGCTTGAAGTCCTCGTTGTTGAGTTGTTGGACTTTTTTCCAGTCGCGCCAGGCGGTGGCGACGCCGATTTGTTCTTTGTCGGCGTGGTCGAGTACGAGTTGGCGGCAGGTGTGCCCCTCGAGTTGGCGTTTGTAGAGGCGTTGGACGCGGTTTTCGACTTCAGCAGCGCTCTTTTTGGGGCCGAATGGACGGCGACGGGTGCCAATCGTCTTTTCGTCGAGATAATCCTCGTCGCTAATACCTTGGCCGTATTCGATTTCGTACTTTTCCTCTTCTGGCATCGTTCCAGGGAGACCTTTTGGTTTGATCGTAACAAACTTCGAGCAATTTAACAGTTTTTGTGTTGTATTTTTTGGGGCGGCGGTGTACGGACGCTCAGAATTGCGACCTTACCCCCCTGTTGTGATAGAGTACATGAAGTTTGCAAGAATTTATGCAGGTTCAGAGGGACGCCCTACGCATTATTAACTTTTGCAACACGACCCCAGCTGCGGCCTGGTCTGTGCTACAGTATGAGTACTGAAGAGGAGGGAGCAGCCGCTCTCGCAGCTTCAGCCAGTGCTTGACCAGCTGGCCTGGTCTGTGATACACTGAAAGAGTCAAAGGGAAGCACACCAAGCGACCTAGAGACCACAGCCAAACCGGACCACTCGCCAGCAAGGCGCGGCCATGCCGCAATTTGCCGGGGTCTGAACGTCCGACGCGGCTTGCACCTTGACAACTGAACGACCCGGCGGCGGTGAGCTGATGATGCATCAGCAAGGCCCGCGCCAACGTGCCAACCTCACCCAAAGGTCACAACATGTTGATGCAAACGGCGATTTCGCACACTATCGAAAACGGTGACTTATCACTCTACGGTGATTCGATAACTGTTACTGATAGCAAGACTCGAGACTCCATCACCGTTAGGGGTGTCAATGCAGCTCAGGTGCTTCGTGAGATTCGTTGGTTCGTCCGTTACAGAAGCGGCTCCCACAATGAGGGGGCGGCGCAGCTAGCGGAACGGATCGACGCTCTAGAAGCAATTGCCCAAGCTGTGCAGGAAGAACTCAGGTCACTCAAGCCTGAGAAGGCCGAGGAGGTAGCAGCGTGAGACATCTTGTCACCACGTATCGCGGCACGGAGCGCGGCTGGATCCCTGCGGGGTCCGGTCGCCCCAGGCTCAAGGGTGACGCCTTGAGACTGGCAGCCTTGCTGCAACGGATCGACCCCGACAGATTTTTGTATCGCGTCGAGGTGCTCGAGCCAGAGCTACCCCCGTTCCTTTGAAGCGCGCACCAGGGCCTCGAGCCCTGGCTGCTCTTCTTTCTTCTTCCCTAGCACAATGACCAACGAAAACTACAACGGCTGGAGTAACTACCAAACCTGGAATGTTGCTCTGTGGATTCAGAACGAGTTCTCTTTCTACGCTGTCGCGCTTGCGTGCGGCAGTTATAGAGAATTCCTCTACTCGATCGCTGAAGATAGTGTCGGACTGGCCACGCCAGATGGCGTGTCGTGGTTCGATCCAGTGCTTAACTTCGCTGAACTAGACGCAATGATCGAGGAATTCTGATGAATTACACAATGCTGCGTATCGAAAACGAAGACCTTCTGAAACTGGTCTCGTATTTCAGCCGTGCCAACCAGTTCGCTTACGACGGCTGGTTGACACAAGAGGAGTTCGATGATGTCCAAGACTACATCGACGAGATTAAAGACAGAGCACTTGCTCTGGGCGGTAAAGATCAGCCCCCTGAATAGGGGGCTTTTTCTTTCGCAGTTCAGCAGATAGCTGTAGCTACGGAGTTGTAGCATTGGTCGATGGGATACTTCGAGCGCTCCAGGTCTTCCTTTGAATAGACGTAGAGTGCGCAACCACGGGGATCGGTCTGCTGGTAGATGTGGAGCCCGTAGCGTGCGGCTTGCTTGCGTGCAATGTCTAGGTAGTGGTCCTCGCGGTTGAATGTTGGCTGGCCTTTGGCGGTGTAGTCGCCCCAGCGATCTTTGCGGTAGAGGTGGGGTTCGCCGGTCTCGTCGTCCCACTGAATGCGGCCATTGCATTCGTCCTCAGCCCACTTATGCAGCGCTTTCTCGCAAGTGCGGAGAACGCTCCAGCTGTAGGAGCTGAGGCCAAAGGTTCGGGCTAGAAATTGCTTGTTAGTCACGGTGCCTGGGTGTGGCGAGCCCCCATCATGCACGCTCCAGGGGGAGGCTGTCAACCTCGGCGGCTGAGATTTCCAGCTTTCCGGCTTTTCTAGCTTTTCTGCTCTTTTGTAGTAGTGTGGCGGGGAGTTGTTCCGCCACCCATGGCAACGTCCCAAGAAGTGCAGCAGCGG
>Ga0208645_1001997_pt1 | contig 16804 bp, 14 predicted proteins | sample VirMetDEL_Sep_01_FD_184519 | JGI IMG/M metagenome (GOLD analysis project Ga0208645, IMG submission 184519) | Aqueous microbial communities from the Delaware River and Bay under freshwater to marine salinity gradient to study organic matter... | ecosystem: Environmental > Aquatic > Marine >... | reverse complement strand
CGTAGTTCGGATGGATATCGGCTTTCATCGTGCTTTCCTCAGGGTAGTCGTGCCGCCACCCGACCAATGTCAGGCACCGCACAGAAATAGGCCGCGCATCTTACCAGACGCGCGAGTCGATGCAAGCCACGTAAGGCGCCGGTCGTCGCGTGCTAAGATCGCCCGCCTGTCAATGGAGCTTCTGGCTTGCCCAACCTGATCCTGCGCCTCGCCCTGCCCTCGCCGCTGCGCCGCCTGTTCGACTACCTCGCCCCCGCCGGCGTGTCGCGCAGTGCCTTGCAGCCAGGCGTACGCCTGCGCGTGCCCTTCGGCCGGCGCGAGATGATCGGCGTGCTGGTTGAAGTCGACAGCCAGAGCGAGGTCCCGACGGACAAACTCAAGCCCGCTCTGGAGCTGCTCGACACCCGCCCACCGCTACCGGAATCGCTGTTCAAGCTGTGCCTGTGGACAGCGCAGTACTATCAGCATAGCCTCGGCGACACCCTGAGCTGGGCCTTGCCGGTACTGCTGCGCCAGGGCGAACCGGCCGAAACCCGCCAGGAGCGTTACTGGCTGGCCAGCAAAGGCGCCAGCGTCGATGACCCACGCCTGACCCGTGCCCCGCGCCAACGCGACGCACTCAAGGCACTGGCGCAACATCCGCACGGTGTGGCCCACAGCCTGCTCAGCCAGCTGCAACTCAACCGCGACAGCCTGCAACTGCTGCAGGAGAAGGGGCTGGTACGGGTCGAGGTGCGCCGCACCCAGCCGCATGCCAAGCCCGCGCACTGGCTGGCACAACCGGAACTGCCGCTGAACGCCGAGCAACGTGCCGCCGTGAACGCCGTGGCCTCGGGCTGGGATCAGTTCAATGCCTTTCTGCTCGCGGGTGTCACCGGCAGCGGCAAGACCGAGGTGTACCTGCAACTGATCCACCAGTGCCTGGAGGCCGGCAAGCAGGCCCTGGTGCTGATCCCCGAAATAAACCTCGGCCCGCAGACCTTCGACCGCTTCGCCCGTCGCTTCAACGCGCGCATCGCCCTGCTGCATTCGGCGGTGAACGACCGCGAGCGCCTGGACGCCTGGTTGGGGGCGCGCGATGGTGAGGCCGATATCATCATCGGCACGCGCTCGGCGCTGTTCACGCCGATGAAGAACCCGGGACTGATCATCGTCGACGAAGAACACGACGCCTCTTATAAACAGCAGGAAGGCCTGCGCTACCACGCCCGCGACCTGGCCCTGGTTCGCGCGCGCCAGGAAGACGTACCGATCGTGCTCGGTTCGGCCACGCCCTCGCTGGAAAGCCTGCACAACGCCTACAGCGGCCGTTACGCCCTGCTCAAACTGACCCAGCGCGCTGGCGGCGCCAGCCAGCCACGCTTTCTGCGCCTGGACGTGAAGAGCCGGCCGCTGGACTCGGGTATCTCCGGGCCGATGCAGCAGGCCATCGCCCAGACCTTGGCGGCTGGCCAGCAAGTGCTGGTGTTTCTCAACCGTCGCGGCTTCGCCCCGACCCTGCTCTGCCACGACTGCGGCTGGCTGTCCGAGTGCCCGCGTTGCGATGCACGGATGACCGTGCACCAGCGCTACCAGGAACTGCGCTGCCACCACTGCGGGCATGTGGAGAAGCAACCGAACAACTGCCCGAAATGCCAGCACGTCGACCTGCGCCCAGTCGGCGCCGGCACCGAGCGCGCCGAAGAGCGCCTGGCAGTGCTGTTCCCCGATTACCCGGTGCTGCGCATCGACCGCGACAGCACTTCGCGCAAGGGCGCGATGGATCGCCTGTTCGCCACCATCAACAAGGGCGAGCCGTGCATTCTGGTGGGCACCCAGATGCTCGCCAAGGGTCACCATTTCCCGCGGGTGACGCTGGTGTCGATTCTCGACGCCGACGGCGGCCTGTTCTCGGCGGATTTTCGCGCCAGCGAGCGCATGGCGCAGTTGATCGTGCAGGTGGCTGGCCGCGCCGGTCGCGCCGAGGAGCCGGGCAAGGTGATCATCCAGAGCCACCTGGCCGACCATCCGCTGCTGGTGCAACTGACCGAACAAGGCTACTTCGCCTTCGCCGAACAGGCCCTCAGCGAACGCCGTAGCGCCGGCCTGCCGCCGTTCTGTCACCTGGCCCTGCTGCGCGCCGAAGCGCACAAGCCCGGCCAGGCAGAGAGTTTTCTCGACGAAGCCTGCAGCGAAGCCGAGCACCTGCTGGGCGAACTGAACCTCTCCGGTATCGAACTGCTCGGCCCGGTACCCGCACCGATGGAACGCCGCGCCGGCCGCTTCCGCGCACAACTGCTGGTGCAGGGCAATGCTCGCGCACCGCTGCACCGTCTGCTCAACCATTGGCTGCACGCACTGGAGCAAATGCCCAGCGGCCGTGCGGTACGCTGGTCGCTGGATGTCGACCCGATCGACCTTTTCTGAACCGCATGCCGGCTTTTGTAGAAACGAGCGGCGCGAGCGAACTCCGGCAGTCCGTAGGGTGGACCGGGCGGCGTCCCGCTTCAGCCCACCAACAGCGGCCAGCCTTGGTGGGCTGAAGCCCACCCTACCCACTAAACGCAGCACGCTTTTCCTTGCCGCTTGTGGCTTGCAGCTTGCAGCTGCTCTTATAATGCGCAGTTTTCGACCAAAGCCCCAAGGCAACCCGAGCCGAACATGAAAGACAGCATTCGCCACCTGATCCAGCAAGCCATCGACCGCCTGACCGCCGAAGGCGTGCTGCCTGCCGGCCTGACGCCGGCCATCCAGGTGGAGAACACCAAGGACAAGAGCCACGGCGACTTTGCCAGCAACATCGCCATGATGCTGGCCAAACCGGCCGGCATGAAGCCGCGCGATCTGGCCGAGAAGCTGATCGCTGCCCTGCCTGCGGATGAGCAGATCACAAAGGTAGAAATCGCTGGCCCCGGCTTTCTTAACTTCTTCCAGAACAGCGATGCCCTGGCCCAGCGCCTAGAAGCGGCGCTGGCTGACGAACACCTCGGCGTGCGCAAGGCCGGCGCCAAGCAGCGCGTGGTCATCGACCTGTCCTCGCCGAACCTGGCCAAGGAAATGCACGTCGGCCACCTGCGCTCCACCATCATCGGCGACGGCGTGGCACGCGTGCTGGAGTTCCTCGGTGACGAGGTGATCCGCCAGAACCACGTCGGCGACTGGGGCACCCAGTTCGGCATGCTACTGGCCTTCATGGAAGAGAATCCGGCGGCCGCCGAAAGCGAGCTGGCCGACCTCGAAGGTTTCTACCGCGCCGCGAAGAAGCGTTTCGACGACTCCCCCGAATTCGCCGACCGTGCCCGCGAACTGGTCGTTCAGCTGCAAGCCGGCGACGCTCAGTGCCTGCAGCTCTGGCACCGCTTCAACGACATTTCCCTGTCGCACTGCCAGAAGGTCTACGACCGCCTCGGCGTCAAGCTAGGTATGGCCGACGTCAAGGGTGAAAGCGCCTACAACGCCGAATTGCCGGGCATCGTCCAGGCCCTGCGCGACAAGGGCCTACTGACCGAGGACAACGGCGCGCAGTGCGTCTTCCTCGATGAATACCAGAACGCCGAAGGCAACCCGCTGCCGGTGATCGTGCAGAAAGCCGGTGGCGGCTACCTCTACGCCACCACCGACCTGGCCGCCATGCGCTACCGCAGCGAAGTGCTTAAAGCCGACCGAGTGCTGTACTTCGTCGACCAGCGCCAGGCCCTGCACTTCCAGATGGCCTTCGAAGTGGCACGCCGCGCCGGCTTCGCCCATGCAGGCATGCAATTGGAGCATATGGGCTTCGGCACCATGAACGGCGCCGACGGCCGTCCGTTCAAGACCCGCGACGGCGGCACGGTGAAGCTGATCGACCTGCTCGATGAGGCGGAAGAACGCGCCTATGAGCTGGTCAAAGATAAGAACCCGCAACAAGTTATTCAGGACAGTCGAATTATGACTGTCAACAGCCGGGAAAAAGCACCGCCACCTCCTCTGATGAGCAAAGCCGACCTAAAAAATATCGGCAAAGTTGTAGGGATTGGTGCAGTGAAATATGCGGATCTTTCAAAACACCGCGCCAGTGATTACATCTTTAACTTCGAGCAAATGCTCAGCTTCGAAGGCAATACTGCTCCCTATCTTTTATATGCATACACACGCGTTGCAAGTGTATTCCGCAAGACTGAAAAAGGTATTGACGATATCGGGGGCACAATCAACTTATCAGCCCCCCAAGAGTCCGCGTTAGGCTCCAAGCTGGCGCAGTTTGGCGAAGTACTCAACACCGTCGCACAAAAGGGCACACCACATACCCTCTGCGCCTATCTCTATGACCTCGCCGGCCTGTTCTCCAGCTTTTATGAGAACTGCCCGATCCTGAATGCCGAGGACGAAGCAACACGCGATAGCCGCTTGCGCCTGGCCGCCCTCACCGGCCGCACTCTCAAGCAGGGCCTGGAACTGCTCGGCTTGGAAACCCTGGAGCGGATGTAAATGGCAGCGCGCAAGAAACCGGCACCGAAACGCGGCGCCAGCCGCTATCAGGCCCCGGCAAAGAAGCCCGTACCGGGCTGGATCTGGCTAGCCTGTGGCCTGGTGGTCGGCGGTTTCTTCATGTTCCTGTTCAGCCTCGAACCGGGCCGTGACGAGATCAAGCGCGACAAGGGCGAGCAGGTACGCAGCACCAAGCCGGAACCGAAACCGACGCAGCCCGAGCCGGCCAGGCCCAAGTACGACTTCTACACCTTGCTGCCTGAGTCGGAAGTGATCCTGCCGCAGGCGCTGGAAGAAACGCCGCCATCTGCACCCGAGCAGAAGCCGGTCACCCCGGAAGAAGCCGCGAAGATCGACACCGCCCGCGCCGAAGCTGCGCTCAACGGCCAGGTGCCGCCACCCGCGCCGCCGGTACTGGCCAGCGCGCCGGTCACCACGCAGTTCTTCCTCCAGGCCGGCTCGTTCCGCAAGCGTGACGATGCCGATACCGTGCGCGCGCAGATCATCCTCCTGGGCCAGAACGTACGCGTGGAAACTGGCAAGGTGCGCGACGAGACCTGGCACCGCGTATTGGTCGGCCCCTTCGCCAGCCGCGAGCAACTCGCGGCCGCGCAGAAGACCCTCGCCGGCAACGGCTACAGCAACCTGCTGTTACAGCAGCGCCAGGTCCGCTGATCGTCGATTCACCCGCCGCCGGTTGAAAAGCCGCGGCGGGCACCCCATCTGATTCTCCATCCGGGCAATTCGCCCCGCAGCGTGGAGATTCACCCTTGACCACCATCGTTTCAGTGCGCCGCCACGGCAAGGTCGTGATGGCTGGCGACGGCCAGGTTTCCCTCGGCAACACCGTCATGAAGGGCAATGCCAAGAAGGTGCGCCGCCTCTACCACGGCCAGGTGCTGGCCGGCTTCGCCGGTGCCACCGCCGATGCTTTCACCCTGTTCGAGCGCTTCGAAGGTCAGCTCGAGAAACATCAGGGCCACCTGGTACGCGCCGCCGTCGAGCTGGCCAAGGACTGGCGCACCGATCGCAGCCTGAGCCGCCTGGAGGCCATGCTGGCCGTGGCCAACAAGGACGCCTCGCTGATCATCACCGGCAACGGTGACGTGGTCGAACCCGAGGAAGGCCTGATCGCCATGGGCTCCGGCGGCAACTTCGCCCAGGCTGCCGCGCGCGCCCTGCTGATGAAGACGGATCTGTCCGCCCTCGAGGTAGCGCAGACTGCACTCGGCATCGCCGGCGACATCTGTGTGTTCACCAATCACCACCAGACGATCGAGGAACTGGACGCTGCCGAGTAGCGTCCACTACCTCAGAACCTGTTCCCGATACAGCAGAACAGGCTCTTAAAGTTTTCCGATAGCGAGCCCGATTCCATGTCCATGACGCCCCGCGAGATCGTCCACGAACTCAACCGCCACATCATCGGCCAGGACGACGCCAAGCGCGCCGTCGCCATCGCCCTGCGCAACCGCTGGCGGCGCATGCAGCTGCCAGCCGAACTGCGCCAGGAAGTGACGCCGAAGAACATCCTGATGATCGGCCCAACCGGCGTCGGCAAGACCGAAATCGCCCGCCGCCTGGCCAAGCTGGCCAATGCGCCGTTCCTGAAAGTGGAAGCCACCAAGTTCACCGAGGTCGGCTATGTCGGCCGTGACGTCGAGTCGATCATCCGTGACCTGGCCGACGCCGCTGTGAAGATGCTGCGCGAACAGGAAATCATCAAGGTCCGCCACCGCGCCGAAGACGCCGCCGAGGAGCGCATCCTCGACGCCCTGCTGCCGCCGGCACGCCAGGGCTTCGGCGACGAGCCGGCGCGCAACGAGGACTCCAACACCCGCCAGCTGTTCCGCAAGCGCCTGCGCGAGGGACAACTGGACGACAAGGAGATCGACATCGAAGTGGCCGAATCGCCCATGGGTGTCGAGATCATGACCCCGCCAGGCATGGAGGAAATGACCAACCAGCTGCAGAACCTGTTCTCCAACATGGGCAAGGGCAAGAAGAAGAGCCGCAAGCTCAAGGTCGCCGACGCGCTGAAGCTGGTGCGCGACGAGGAAGCCGCACGCCTGGTCAACGAGGAAGAGCTCAAGGCGCGCGCGCTGGAAGCCGTCGAGCAGCATGGCATCGTTTTCATCGACGAGATCGACAAGGTAGCCAAGCGTGGCAACACCGGCGGCGCCGATGTTTCCCGCGAGGGCGTACAGCGCGACCTGCTGCCGCTGATCGAAGGCTGCACGGTCAACACCAAGCTGGGCATGGTCAAGACCGACCATATCCTGTTCATCGCCTCGGGCGCCTTCCACCTGAGCAAGCCGAGCGACCTGGTACCTGAACTGCAAGGCCGCCTGCCGATTCGCGTCGAACTCAAGGCACTGAGCCCGCAGGATTTCGAGCGTATCCTCAGTGAACCGCATGCATCGCTCACCGAGCAGTACAGCGCGCTGCTGAAAACCGAAGGGCTGGATATCGAGTTCGCCGAGGACGGCATCAAGCGTCTGGCGGAGATCGCCTGGCAGGTCAACGAGAAGACCGAGAACATCGGGGCTCGTCGTCTGCACACCCTGCTCGAACGCCTGTTGGAGGAAGTGTCCTTCAGCGCTGGCGACCTGGCTGGCCAGCAGAACGGCGAGGCGATTCGTATCGACGCTGCCTACGTCAATGGCCACCTCGGTGAGCTGGCGCAGGACGAAGACCTGTCGCGCTACATCCTGTAAATCCAGTGGCACGATCCTGGCGTCATTCTGTAGGAGCGGCTTCAGCCGCGAAATTCGCGGATAAATCCGCTCCTACAGGACAGTGCAAGTACCCAACTGGGCGTAACGCCTGAAAAGATCACGGAAATCAGCCATGCCCATCCCCAGCGCGATCAAACTGCACAAGGCGTCGAAGACGCTGGATATACGCTATGGTGAGCAGCACTACTCGCTCAGCGCCGAATTCCTCCGTGTGCATTCGCCTTCAGCCGAGGTGCAGGGCCATGGCAAGCCGATCCTGCAGACCGGCAAGCTCAACGTCGGCCTCGAGCGTATCGAACCGGCTGGCAACTATGCACTGAAACTGTGCTTCGACGATGGCCATGACAGTGGCCTGTTCACCTGGGAATACCTGTACGAACTGGCCACCCGTCAGGACGCGTTGTGGGCCGACTACTTGGCCGAACTCAGCGCCGCCGGAAAATCTCGCGACCCCAGCGAGTCGGTCGTCCGCCTGATGCTCTGAGCAGCTGCAAAAGCCTCGCTGCAGAGCGCTCGCACCCATCACATAGAGTCACGTTAGCGACAGTTAGAGCGCGTTTTCTAATCTATCGCGGCATACTTCTGCCCCACAGACCAGCTTGCTTAACTTCAAAAACTCGGGTAACCAAGGAACTGGCAGGTTCCCTGCATTTGGCTGTGCCAGGTGCAACGAAAGATGCGGACTCGATCCGCCCCCGGTTAACCCGAGCAGTACCAGGCCCTGTGTCGCCGCGCGCCCCCGCAGGCCGGTATTCGTCTCAGGACAATGGAGCGTCGTAGATGAGTGATAAGAATAACGAAGACCTGAAACGCCAGGCCTCGGAAAACACCCTGGGACTCAACCCGGTAATTGGTATCCGCGGCAAGGATCTCCTGACATCTGCCCGCATGGTGCTCACCCAGGCACTCAAGCAACCCTTTCACAGCGCCAAGCACGTCGCCCATTTCGGCCTTGAGCTGAAGAACGTCGTGCTCGGCCAGTCCGCGCTCAAGCCTGAAGACGGCGACCGCCGCTTCGCCGACCCAGCCTGGAGCCAGAACCCGCTGTATCGCCGCTACCTGCAGACCTACCTGGCGTGGCGCAAGGAACTGCACGACTGGATCGAGCACAGCTCGCTATCCGAGCAGGACGCCAGTCGCGGCCACTTCGTGATCAACCTGATGACCGAAGCCATGGCACCAAGTAACAGCATGGCCAACCCAGCAGCGGTCAAGCGCTTCTTCGAGACTGGCGGCAAGAGCCTGCTCGATGGCCTCTCGCACCTGGCCAAGGACATGGTGCATAACGGTGGCATGCCGAGCCAGGTCAACATGGAAGCCTTCGAGGTCGGCAAGAGCCTGGCCACCACCGACGGTGCCGTAGTGTTTCGCAACGACGTGCTGGAGTTGCTCCAGTACAAGCCGATCACCGAGAGCGTGCACGAGCGCCCGCTGCTGGTGGTACCGCCGCAGATCAACAAGTTCTACGTCTTCGACCTGTCGCCGGACAAGAGCCTGGCGCGCTTCCTCCTGCGTAGCCAGGTGCAGACCTTCGTGGTCAGCTGGCGCAACCCGACCAAGGCGCAGCGCGAGTGGGGGCTGTCCACCTACATCCAGGCGCTCAAGGAAGCCATCGACGTCATCTGCGCCATTACCGGCAGCAAGGACGTCAACATGCTCGGCGCCTGCTCCGGCGGCCTGACCACCGCGTCGCTGCTCGGCCATTACGCAGCGCTTGGCCAGCAGAAGGTCAACGCCCTGACCTTGCTGGTCAGCGTGCTCGATACCCAGCTCGACACCCAGGTGGCCCTGTTCGCCGACGAGAAGACCCTGGAGGCCGCCAAGCGCCGCTCCTACCAGGCCGGCGTGCTGGAGGGTAGCGACATGGCCAAGGTGTTCGCCTGGATGCGCCCCAACGACCTGATCTGGAACTACTGGGTCAACAACTACCTGCTCGGCAACGAGCCGCCGGTGTTCGACATCCTCTACTGGAACAATGACACCACGCGCCTGCCGGCCGCGCTGCACGGCGAATTCATCGAGATGTTCCAGACTAACCCGCTGACCCGTCCGGGCGCGCTGGAAGTCTGCGGCACACCGATCGACCTCAAGCAGGTCACCTGCGACTTCTTCGTCGTCGCCGGCACCACCGACCACATCACGCCGTGGGACTCCTGCTACAAGTCGGCCCACCTGTTCGGCGGCAAGTGCGAATTCGTGCTGTCCAACAGCGGCCATATCCAGAGCATCCTCAACCCGCCGGGCAACCCCAAGGCGCGCTACATGACCAATAGCGAGATGCCGCTGGATCCGAAGGCCTGGCAGGAAAGTTCGACCAAGCACGCCGACTCCTGGTGGCTGTACTGGCAGACCTGGCTGGCCGAACGCTCGGGCAAGACCAAGAACGCACCCACTGCACTGGGCAACAAGAAATTCCCGGCCGGCGAAGCCGCCCCGGGCACCTACGTACACGAACGCTGATCTGGCGCCTCTGGCGCCATTCTGCCCGCGGCACTGGGAAGTGCCGCACGTCACGACGGCCTGGCCGGGCGTGACGAACCAGGCTAGCCCTGGTCATTCTGGAAGCGGCCAGGATCGTCGCCTCCAGCGCTCAACTCCATAGGGGCTGCGCCCATGCCGCAACCATTCGTATTCCGCACCATCGATCTCGATGGGCAGACCATCCGCACGGCAGTGCGGCCGGGCAACAGCCAGTTGGTGCCGCTGCTGATCTTCAACGGCATCGGCGCCAACCTGGAGCTGGTGATGCCCTTCGTCGCCGCCCTCGACCCGGAGCTGGAAATCATCGCCTTCGACGTTCCCGGCGTTGGTGGTTCATCGACTCCGGCCACGCCCTACCGGTTTCCCGGCCTGGCCAAGCTGGCGGCACGCATGTTGGACTACCTCGACTACGGTCAGGTCAATGCCATCGGCGTGTCCTGGGGCGGCGCCCTGGCCCAGCAGTTCGCCCATGACTACCCCGAGCGCTGCAAGAAGCTGATCCTCGCCGCCACCTCGGCTGGCGCGGTGATGGTGCCGGGCAAGCCCAAGGTGCTCTGGCGCATGGCCAGCCCGCGGCGCTACGTGCAACCGTCCTACGGCGTGCGCATCGCCCCGGACATCTACGGCGGCGCTTTCCGCCGCGATCCCAAGTTGGCCATGGCGCATGCCAGCAAGGTGCGCTCGGGCGGCAAGATGGGCTACTACTGGCAGCTGTTCGCCGGCCTCGGCTGGACCAGCATCCACTGGCTGCACAAGATCCGCCAACCGACGCTGGTGATGGCTGGCGACGACGACCCGTTGATCCCGCTGATCAACATGCGCCTGCTGGCCTGGCGCATTCCCAACGCCGAATTGCACGTCATCGACGATGGCCACCTGTTCCTGGTGACCCGCGCCGAAGCGGTGGCACCGATCATCATGAAGTTTCTCGAAGAGGAACGGCATCGCGCGGTGATGCACCCGCAGCCAACACCTGTGCGCCAGCACTAGCAAACCGTTCGAAAACGTAGGCGAAGACTGCATGGATGCAGGAGGTAGAGCGATGCAGGAAGCCAAAGCCGAAGTAGCTTTCTGACGGCTTGTTGACCCGCACCAGCTTAGTGCGCAATGTTGGGCGTGCTCGAAGAAGGGGCCGGTAACGGCCCCTTCGATTTTCCAGCCAGTGCTCTGGGACGGACCTCCCGCGCGTTTGGTACAGGGCTTGCTGCACATCGTGCACAAGCACAAGGTGCGCGTCAGGCAGTCCGCGCCATGAAAGTCTCTTGCAGGTCGTTTTCAACGGCTTGCCAGGCGGTTTGACGATGGAGTGTTACACCATGCGAGACAAGTCGAACCCGGCCTCACTGCCGGCACCTGCCAGTTTCATGAACGCCCAGAGCGCGGTAGTGGGCGTACGCGGTCGCGATCTGTTATCCACCATGCGCCTGCTGGCCGCCCAGGGCCTGAAGAACCCGGTGCGCAGCGGGCGTCACCTGCTGGCCTTCGGTGGTCAGTTGGGCCGGGTGCTGCTCGGTGACACGCTGCACAAGGTCAATCCGCAAGACGCGCGTTTCGCCGATCCAACCTGGCACCTCAACCCCTTATACCGCCGCAGCCTGCAGGCCTACCTGGCGTGGCAGAAGCAACTGGCGGCCTGGATCGACGACAGCGACCTGTCAGCCGATGACCGCGCCCGCGCGCGCTTTCTCGCCGCGCTGATGAGCGACGCGCTGTCGCCCTCCAACAGCCCGCTCAACCCGCAGGCGCTCAAGGAGCTGTTCAATACCGGTGGCAGCAGCGCCTTCAAGGGCTTGCGCCATCTGCTCGACGACCTGCTGCACAACGATGGCATGCCCAGCCAGATCACCAAGCATGCCTTCGAGGTCGGCCGTAACCTGGCCTGCACCCCTGGTGCAGTGGTGTTTCGCAACGAGTTGCTGGAACTGATCCAGTACAAGCCGATGAGCGAAAAGCAGTACCTGCGCCCACTGCTGATCGTGCCGCCGCAGATCAACAAGTACTACATATTCGACCTGTCCAACGACAAGAGCTTCGTCCAGTACGCACTGAAGAATGGCCTGCAAACCTTCATGATCAGCTGGCGCAACCCCGATCCACGGCATCGCGAGTGGGGCCTGTCGAGCTATGTGCAGGCGGTCGAGGAAGCCGTCGACGCCTGCCGCGCGATCACTGGCAGCAAGGACGTCAACCTGCTCGGCGCCTGCGCCGGCGGCCTGACCAGCGCCGCCCTGCAGGGCCACCTGCAGGCGCGTCGGCAATTGCGCAAGATCGCCAGCGCCACCTACATGGTCAGCCTGCTCGACAGCCAGATCGACAGCCCGGCCATGCTCTTTGCCGACGAAGAAACCCTGGAGTCGGCCAAGCGCCGCTCCTACCAGCAAGGTGTGCTGGACGGTCGCGACATGGCCAGGGTCTTCGCCTGGATGCGCCCCAACGACCTGATCTGGAACTACTGGATCAACAACTATCTGCTCGGCAAGCAGCCGCCGGCCTTCGACATCCTCTACTGGAACAACGACAACACCCGTCTGCCCGCTGCGCTGCATGGCGATCTGATCGATTTCTTCAAGCACAACCCGCTCAGTCGCGCAGGCGGCCTTGAAGTCTGCGGCACGCCGGTGGACCTGGCCAAGGTCAACGTCGACAGCTTCAGCGTGGCCGGCATCAACGATCACATCACGCCCTGGGACGCGGTCTACCGTTCAACCCTGCTGCTCGGCGGCAACCGCCGCTTCATCCTGTCCAACAGCGGCCATATCCAGAGCATTCTCAACCCGCCGGGCAACCCCAAGGCCAACTACTACGAGAATGCCAAGCTCACCTCTGACCCGCGTGCCTGGTACCACGACGCCCAGCACCAGCAGGGCAGTTGGTGGCCGCAATGGCTGGAATGGATTCAGGCGCGCTCCGGCGAGCAACGTGAAACCCTCATGGCCCTGGGTAACCAGAACCATCCGGCCATGGAAGCGGCGCCCGGCACCTACGTGCATATCCGTTGAAGTGGCATACCACGAAGGCCCAGCGTCAGCAAAGCCTGCGCGGTATGCCCGCATCCCTCATCCGGCGCTTCGCACCCCCTTATCCCGAAGGGAGAAGGACATGAGGGGTGTCGCTACGCGACTTTTACTAAAGGGATGGCCGGCAGCAGCGCGGCCAGTTATCGTCAGCCCTTCGCGCCCAGCCGAACAAGAAGCCAAGGATGAAAACCCGCGAACGCATTCTGCAAACCGCCCTGCAGCTGTTCAACGAGCAGGGTGAGCCCAACGTTTCGACCCTGGAGATCGCCAACGAGCTGGACATCAGCCCGGGCAACCTCTACTACCACTTCCATGGCAAGGAACCGCTGGTGCTGGAGCTGTTCGAGCGTTTCCAGGGCGAGATGGCACCATTGCTCGACCCACCAGCCGAAGCCCAGCTGGACGTCGAGGATTACTGGCTGTTCCTACACCTGATCGTCGAACGCCTGTCGCAGTACCGCTTTCTCTTCCAGGATATGTCCAACCTGACAGGGCGCCTGCCAAAACTGGCGCGCGGCATTCGTCATTGGCTCAACGCTCTCAAGCGCACCCTGGCGGCCCTGCTCGCCCGTTTGATGGCCGATGGACAACTGAACAGCGGCACACAAGCGCTCGGCCAACTGGTCGAGCAGATCACCCTGACCCTGCTGTTCTCCCTCGACTACCAGCGCATCCTCAACCAGGAAGGTGAAGTGCGCCTGGTGGTGTACCAGATCATGATGCTGGTGGCACCGCACCTGAACCAGCCCTCACGCGGCACCGTCGAGCACCTGGCACAGCGTTATCTGGAAGCCTGATACACGGCCGTGCGCTGGCCGCAGGACAGGTGAAACCCGCCAGAACGCAAATGGCGAGTTACACCCCCCCTACAAACCTGAGGCACATCCTCGGTTGCTGCGCATGGCGAGCCTTACAGCCTGAAATGAAAACGCCCGGCACTAGGCCGGGCGTTTTTGATCCTGAGAAACTCAGGACGAAGTGGCTGGGGTTGCCGCAGTGGCAGCCGGAGCCGGTGCAGCGGCCGGGGTAGCAGCGGCGGCCGGAGCCGGGGCTGGAGCGGCCGGCTTCGGTGCAGCTGCCTTGGGCGCAGCAGGCTTTTTCGCAGCCGGTTTCTTCGCCGCAGCCGGTTTGGCCGCAGGCTTGGCTGCTGGCTTGGCGGCTGCTGCAGGCTTGGCAGCGGGTTTCGCTGCTGCCTTGGCGGCCGGCTTCGCCGCGGGCTTGGCCGCAGGTTTAGCTGCTGGCTTCGCGGCAGCTTTCGCAGCGGCGGGTTTGGCGGCTGGCTTGGCGGCCGGTTTTGCAGCGGGTTTGGCAGCAGCTTTCGCAGCCGGCTTGGCAGCAGCCTTGGCGGCGGGTTTCGGCGCGGCTTTGGCAGCAGGCTTGGCGACCGACTTGGCCGACACACCTGTGATTTTCTCCAGCTGCTTGGTCAGGCTGTCGACCTTGTCGTTCAACGCCTTGACCTCGTTGCGACTGGGTACGCCCAGGCGCGAGATGGCATTGTTCAGACGCTTGTCGAAAGCCTCTTCCAGCTCGCCCCATTTGCCGATCGCCTTGCCCCGGACTTCATCGACCTTGGACTTGGCGGAACCGACCTTGGAACCGACACCGGTTTTAACTGCATCAACCTGCTTATCGACTTCGCTCTTGGCTAGTTTCTCAGCCTTCTCGCCATCCTTGACCAGCGTATCGAACAGCTTGGTGCCGTCCTTGCTGACCTTGGAATAAGCGCCCAAGCCTGCCAACCAGATCTGACGCGAGTATTTCTCGACCTCGCCGATCCAGGAGCTGGTCTGTTTCTCGGTTTTCTTCTTAACAGCCATCCTGATCTCCTTATTTGGTACGCGCGACATGCTCGAGCAACGCGCTCAGCTCATCCAGCTTAGCAGAGAGTCCTTCAACATCCTGCTTGGACGGAATGCCGATACGGTTCAGAGCGGAAGCCACACGAGTATCGAAAGCCTTCTCGATCTTGTCGAGTTGAACTTCGACTTTGCCTTTAACGCTGGTGACATTGCTGTTGACCGACTGCTTGACCGATTCGATCTGGCTGTTGGCGGCTTCTACCTGCTCGTCGACCAGCTTCTTGCCTTTGCTCTCGACGCCTTCACCGGCCTTGACCAGTTCCTTGAAGTATTCAGCCCCCTCGACACCCGCCTTGGCGTAAGCGCCCAGACCAGCGAGGTAGATCTTGCGGGCATAGCCCTTCACGTCGTCGAACAGACCGGCTTTGTCTTCGACAACGGTTTCTACTTTTTTCTTCACGGATACTTTCGACATGGTGCACCTCACGCGCTTTGACAGTTAGCGGAAACGCCCACGGAATGCAGGCTTGGGTACACCCTAAGGAGAAAAATTAGAAATCGCATACTAGGAGCAGGCGACAGCACGCATGCTCAAGCACCCCAGCGCACCCTACCGACTTGCTGCCGCTCTCAGGCCAGCGACTTGTCCAGCACCTGTTCGATTTCGCGCTGGATCATGCCGCCCATGGGCGACAGCAGCAGCCCGAGCTTGAGCTCCACGCGCACGGTATCCTCACCCACCGCGATGCTGCCGTCGGCACCGCTGCGCTTGAACTCCAGGGTGTCGCCATTCCAGCGATAGCGCACGTCGTACTCGCTGGCCAGGCGTTCGGCCAGGCGCTCGGCCTTTTCACGGGCGGCCTCACGGCCGAGAGAGTGGGATCGTTCGACACGAATGCGGGACATGACAGCTCCTCAATCAGGCAGACGCCGCAGCACTGCGGCATGAAGTCACAGCACTCTAACAGCCCGCCAACCCACCTGGCACCCAGGCAAGACAAAGGCGGCAGGCGGCTTTAGAATGGCGAGGTTTTTTACCTGGTGAGAGCGACATGAGCGATCCACGCAAGGCCAACGAGCAGGAACCTACCACCCACTTCGGTTTCCAGGATGTGCCGGAAAGCCAGAAGGCGGAGAAGGTAGCGGAAGTCTTCCATTCGGTGGCGGCCAAGTACGACCTGATGAACGACGTGCTGTCCGGTGGCCTTCATCGCCTGTGGAAGCGTTTCACCATCGAGCTGTCCGGCGTGCGCACGGGCAATCGTGTACTGGATATCGCCGGCGGCACCGGTGACCTGACCCGCAAGTTCGCCAGCATCGTCGGCCCGACCGGCGAAGTGGTGTTGGCAGATATCAACGAATCCATGCTCAAGGTCGGCCGCGACCGCCTGCTGGACAAGGGCGTGGCCGGCAACGTGCAGTTCGTTCAGGCCGATGCCGAGAAGCTGCCGTTCCCCGACAACCACTTCGACGTGGTCACCATCGCCTTCGGCCTGCGAAACGTCACCCACAAGGAAGACGCCCTGCGCTCGATGCTGCGCGTACTCAAGCCCGGCGGCCGCCTGTTGGTGCTGGAGTTCTCCAAGCCCGGCAACCCGCTGCTGGCCAAGGTCTACGACACCTATTCGTTCAGCTTCATGCCGCTGGCCGGCAAGCTGATCAGCAATGACTCGGAAAGCTACCGCTACCTCGCCGAATCGATCCGCATGCACCCGGATCAGGAAACCCTCAAGGCGATGATGGTCGACGCCGGCTTCGAGCGCGTCACTTACCACAACATGACCGGCGGCATCGTCGCCTTGCACCGCGGCATCAAGCCTTAATGCTCATAACCGGACTGCTGGCAGGCGTCGAAACGGGCCTCAACCGGGTTCTCGGCCTCGATGGCACGGCCTTGCCACGCCTGCAGGCACTGAGCGGCAAGGTCATCGCCGTGCATTGCCAGAGTCCCGCCCTGGAGCTGTTCATCCTGCCCAGCGGTGATGGCCTGCAGTTGGCATCGCAGTGGCACGCACCGGCCGACTGCACGCTCACCGCACCCGCCGCCAGCCTGGCACGCCTGGCCCTGAGCCGCGAAAAGACAGCCGTATTGCACCGCCCGGAAGTGTCGCTCGATGGCGACAGCGCGGTGCTGCTGCAGTTGGCCGGCATCCTCCAGGACCTGGAGCTGGACTGGGAATACGAAATTTCGCGCTGGCTCGGCCCGGTGGCCACTACCCTGCTCGCTGGCCACCTGCGTAGCCGAGTCAACCTGGCCACTAACGGCGCCGCCAGCCTCAAGCAGGACCTGGCCGATTACCTGCCGAAGAGTCACGCACCC